>Ga0068859_100000018_pt1 | contig 248813 bp, 226 predicted proteins | sample KBSSwiS22_FD_66585 | JGI IMG/M metagenome (GOLD analysis project Ga0068859, IMG submission 66585) | Switchgrass rhizosphere microbial communities from Kellogg Biological Station, Michigan, USA - KBS Switchgrass S2-2 | ecosystem: Host-associated > Plants > Roots > Rhizosphere > Soil ...
ACCACCACAGCAACCGGTCTTACAACAGCAGGCACCTATGTATTTGGCCTGCAGGTAAAAGACAATAATGGCGCTTTGGCCTATTCTTCAAAAACAGTTGTTGTAACAGCAGCAACAGTTAACCAGCCACCGGTATCTAATGCGGGCAGTAATGTATCCATTACATTGCCCACCAGTTCCGTAGCACTGGATGGCAGTGCCTCTTATGATCCGGATGGCAGCATTGTACAGGTTTACTGGTATCAGTCGCAGGGTCCTGTTCAGGCTGTAATAGGAAATAATTTCTCAACAATCACCAGTGCAACCGGTCTTACAACAGCAGGCACCTATGTATTTGGGCTGCAGGTAAAAGATAACAATGGGTTGCTGGCCTATTCTTCAAAAACAGTGACTGTAAATGCAGCACCCGTAACGGCCGCCAGTACAAGAGAAGCTACTGCTGCGCAAATAACTCCAACAGGTAACGGCCTGTCAAAAACAGGGAATGGTTCATCACAGCCATCAATAACCGCAGTTATTGCACCCAACCCGGTAGCAAACGGCAGGGAGGTAACACTGTACATAAACAGCAGCAAAGCCGGAGTGGTGATGGTAAATACCTACAGCGCCAATGGAGCCATCATTGGTACTAAGAAAGTAAACCTGGTGGCAGGCATTAATACAACTAACGTAAACACGGCCGGGCTTGCACAGGGTTTTCATGTAATCAATATTGCAGGTGGTTCTAAACCGGTTAACCTGAAATTGATTATTCAGTAGTACAATTTGTTTAGTTTTTTCAAAGCCGCCCCATTTTTGGGGCGGCTTTGAAATTTGTACAAACCTTGTTACAGCTATCAACCCGAAGGGTATAAAAACATGTACTGACCAGCTGCCGAACAAAACATCGCTTGGTATGTAATTAACAAAGCTGCATTTTTACACCACAAAACGACTTATGGCAAAACTATTTTCACCCCTTACTATAAAATCGATAACCTTTAAAAACCGTATTGTTGTTTCGCCCATGTGCGAATATTCCTCAACAGACGGCTTCGCCAATGAATGGCACCTGGTGCATCTTGGCAGCCGTGCTGTGGGCGGCGCCGGGCTTATTATTACAGAAGCAACAGCTGTTTCACCCGAAGGCCGTATTTCGCCAGATGATCTGGGCATCTGGAAAAATGCACACCTGGATAAATTAAAAAGCATTGTTTCATTTATTCATAAACACGGTTCTGTTGCGGGCATCCAATTGGCACATGCCGGCAGAAAAGCCAGTTTTGCGGCACCCTGGAAAGGATCTAAACAACTGAGTAAAAGCAATGGAGGCTGGCAGGCAGTAGCGCCCAGCGCCATTCCCGTTCACGAAGGTGAAGAGGCGCCGGAAGCATTGACCACAGAAGGCATAAACAAAGTAATTGATGATTTTAAAGCCGCCGCACAACGATCATTGTCTGCAGGTTTTAAACTGATAGAAATACACGCAGCACATGGATACCTTGCTCACGAATTTTTATCGCCGCTGACCAATCATCGCACCGATGAATATGGCGGATCATTTGAGAACAGGTCGCGCTTACTATTACAAATTATTGCGGCCGTCCAAACCGTATGGCCACCGGATCTTCCCTTATTTGTACGCATATCTGCCACCGACTGGGTGCCGGATGGCTGGAACGAAAATGAAGCAACAAAACTGGCCGCTGTATTAAAAGAGAAAGGCATCGATTTAATAGATTGTTCTTCGGGTGGCCTGGTTAGCAGCCAAAAAATACCGCTTGGTCCCGGCTACCAGGTACCATTTGCAGATAAGATAAAAAAAGAAACCGGCATCCTGACAGGGGCAGTGGGTATGATAAACAATGCAGAACAGGCTGAGGAAATTCTTGTAAAGGAACAGGCCGATCTTATAATTATGGCGCGCGAACTACTCAGGGATCCCTATTTCCCACTGCATGCTGCCAAACAACTGGGAGCCGCCATTGACTGGCCGGTTCAGTACCTGCGGGCGAAGCTGTAGATATTAAGTATAGAGTATTAAGACATAGCGGCAAAGGCCACGTTTTACTACAGTAAGCTTTTTCTTCGTAAATTGTATACAGCCTGGTGACCGAAGCAAGCCATCATTCTGCAGACAGATCGGTTTTCAGGCTGGTCTGAATACTACACACGCAGTACTAAATACTGTTTGCCAGGTTGTATGAAAAAAGGCGCTGCCATATTGCTGCTGTTGCTTGCCCATGCTGTTTTTGCCCAGCAAAGACAAGTTAGTTTTAGTGAAATTGATCAGCGTGTAAAATCAATTGAGCCCGCCCCACCCGCAACACTTGCTTACACACTTACAAAGGACTATACTACTGAAAAAGAAAAATTGCGTTCAATTTTTAGCTGGATTGCGGAACATATTGCTTACCGGGTAAGAAAAAACACTATTACCGTTAATAACTATAATTATACAGGCAGGCCCGCGGTTGCCGACACCGGCAGATGGAGATCGGCCAACGATTTTGTGGCAGAAACAGTGCTGCAAAATAAATCGGCCGTGTGTGATGGTTATGCAAGGTTGTTTAAAACACTTTGCGATTACGCCGGTTTGCGCAGCGCCATCATTACAGGTTTTGCAAAAGGCGATCTGAGCAGGCAACTGAAATTTCGTTGTAACCATACATGGAATGCCGTGTATATAGACAGCGCATGGCGACTGCTGGATGTTACCTGGGCAAGTGGATATACTTCCTATCGTGGCGATGAATTTATTAAACGATACGATGATACCTATTTTCTTGCCCCACCAGAAGTTTTTATACAGGATCATTTTCCGGATGACCTAAGATGGACGCTGATGGATAAGCCCATTATCCCGCGTGAATTTAACGGAAGCCCTTACCGCAACAAATCCTTTGCTAAATACCGCATCAACACATATTCTCCGGGAGGTGGTATTATTGAGGCAGCCGTAGGAGACACCATTCAGATTGTTTTAGAGACAGGAGATGCGCTTGCAGACAGTAAAATGGCAGCCGATACTATTGCCAGTTTTGATAGCTGCCTGCAAAGAATCACTCCTTCCATTGCTTTTTTAGAACCCTCTGTAACAGATAAGAACAAGCAGTTGCTTCGTTATGTTTTTTGTGTAGAAAATCCTGGCATAGAATGGCTTCATATTGTCTATAACCACGACACCATTTTACAGTACCAGCTAAAAATTAAAAACGAAAGACCCGGGCTCGCCGTAAACAATAAATCAACTCCCCCGTTTATCCCCTGAAATTTTATCATTTCGTTATAAGTTGAAACAGGCGCATACAGGCAGCACACAGCTCAACCCGCTGATTGGCACAGTTTTTTTCTATACAGTTTAAAACAAAGCGTATGAAAACATTCATTTTTCTTGCCGTCATTCATTTGCTGTGTGCCGGTAATACAAAATACATACGAACTGGCGACAATTGTACCCATCCGTCTGTGATTGCTGATACTGCTACCCTGAATGGTCAATGGTATCTGCAACCAATGCTTCCGGCAGATACAGCCCTTGGGAAAATACCAGTTTTGAATTTTAACCTGGCTACCGGAAATTTTAGTGGCAATACAGGCTGTAACAATATGCGCGGCAGCTTTCAAAAAACCGATACCAGCCTGGTTTTTAACCAGTACATTGCTACAACAAAAATGGCCTGTACAGGGTATAACGAGGCCGCATTTGTTAAAAACCTGCTGGGCACCAACAAATACAAGTTCGACAATGGCGATCTGGTACTTTTGTTCGATGCTACTGAATTATCGCGCTGGGTAAGGAAGCCGGATAAGAAAATAAAGATAAACAAGGCCTAGCTTGTAAAGGATTCTTTGCAGGCGGTAAAGAGCGTTTGCTTAACAGCGGTTAAAGCCGTTATGCCGGAATCTGTATGCTAAATACTATATTTACATTAATAAATTATTTCTCATGTCACTAATACCAAACAAAAAGAATAAGAAAGACAACCGCCCGGGTGGTGGAAACCCAACAGCCAAACCCGGCGCTCAGAATGCCAAAGGGAAAGCCAATACAAAAGCAGTTACCCGTAACACCAAGCTGACCGGTGGTTCTCAAAGAGGTTCCTAGGGCAGTATACGACAAATACATAGTAATTTTTTTGCAGGCGACTCATAAACGGCTTGTTAACGCGCTCAATTTGCAGCGGCAGGTAAATTTTTCTGTTTAAATTACCTGGGTTGTTAGTAAAAGTCATTTATCAGAAAAAATTAAACCATCTGTATTATGTCAGACACTACAAATTCGCTGGGCGATAAAGCCAATGATTTAAAAAATCAGTCTTCAGCCAAACTGGAAGATTTAAAAGAAGAAGCTGGTAAACTGGGCGATCAGTTAAAAGACAAGGCCGGAGAAGCCTGGGAAAAAGTAAAGTCGGTGGATGTACAGGGAGAGTTCAATCACCTGAAAGAAGAAGCGGGTGAGAAAATAGATGAACTTACCGGTAAGGCAAAAGGCCTCTGGAATAAAATAACAGGACACGGGGATGAAGAAATACCCAAAAAATAACGGCATTTTTTATTTGAAGACAGGTTGAAAAACCTGTCTTTTTTTTTGCAGCTAAGATAGTAAACCAGCAAACCAGGCCTCTATCCTGGAGATCCCGGCTTATCGTTTCCAGGCATAATTATTTTCCAACACTTCTTTTCAGCCCACCGCTTAATTGTAAATTGCAGGCATGATTGATTATTTATCAGGCTTAAATGAACCGCAAAAAGAAGCGGTACTGCATAAAGACGGTCCCATAATGATTATTGCAGGTGCAGGAAGCGGTAAAACAAAAGTGCTTACAACCCGTATTGCCCACCTGATGGCAGCACATGGTGTTGACGCCTTTAATATCCTGGCGCTTACATTTACCAATAAGGCGGCAAAAGAAATGAAAGAAAGGGTGGAAAGAACCCTGGGCAACACGGATGCACGCAACCTCTATATTGGTACATTTCACAGCGTATTTGCAAGAATATTGAGATCAGAAGCCCACCGCATGGGCTATCCAAACAGCTTTACCATTTATGATACCGATGATGCAAAGAGCGTGGTAAAAACCGTGGTTAACGAGCTAAACCTTGACGACAAACATTATAAACCAGCCACTGTATACAACCGTATTTCCAGCGCAAAAAATGCGTTGGTGGGCCCTGCAGAATATGCCAATGATTACTATATACAGCAGGAAGACATGCGCAGCAACCGGCCTGCCATTGCACAGATTTATGACGCTTACGCCAAACGCTGCTTCAAAAACGGCGCCATGGATTTTGACGATCTGCTCATCAAAATGTATGAATTACTTAAAAATTTTCCCGAAGCCCTGAGCAAGTACCAGCGCAAGTTTAAATACATTTTAATTGATGAGTACCAGGATACCAACCCTGCCCAATATGAAATTATCAAGTTGCTGGGCGCACAGCATGAAAATGTATGCGTGGTAGGCGACGATGCACAAAGTATTTACAGTTTCCGCGGCGCCACTATTCAGAATATTTTACAGTTTCAAAAAGACTATGACGATGTAAAAGTGGTAAAGCTGGAACAAAATTACCGCAGCACCCAGAACATCATACATGTTGCCAATGAGATCATCAGCAATAATAAAGGACAGATTGAAAAACACCTGTTTACAGACAATGCGGAAGGTGAGAAAATAAAGGTGGTGCGCACCATGAGCGACAACGAAGAAGGGAAATTTGTTGCCGACACCATACAGGAGCAAAAACTCCGAAATCATTTTAATAATAAGGATTTCGCTATTCTCTACCGCACCAATGCGCAAAGCCGGGCTTTTGAAGAAAGTCTGCGCCGTATGGGCATTGCCTATACCATTTACGGCGGTATCAGTTTTTACCAGCGCAAAGAAATAAAGGACTATGTGGCCTACCTGCGTTTGCTGGTAAACACAAACGATGAAGAAGCATTGAAACGCATCATCAATATTCCGGCGCGCGGCATAGGTAAAACTTCTGTAGACAGGGCCATACTGGCGGCTAACGAAAACAATATTTCTTTCTGGGACGTGCTTACCCGTGCAAGAGAATTTGGATTTAAAGCCGGCACACTGGAGGCGATAGATAATTTTGTGCTGATGATTAAAAGTTTTGCCAGCATGCTGCAAACCAAAAATGCGTATGACGTGGCTGTGCATGTAGGCAAACAAACCGCTTTTGTAAAAGAATTATTTAATGATAAAAGTACCGAAGGGGTGCAGCGGTACGAGAACATACAGGAATTACTAAACTCAATAAAGGAATGGACCGAGAGCCCCGATACCGAAGAGGGCGAACTGGTTGATAAAAGCCTGGCCAGCTACCTGCAACAGATTACGCTGCTAACAGATGCCGATGAAAAAGATCCCAATGCAGATACGGTAAAACTAATGACCATACACGCCGCAAAAGGACTTGAATTTGGTTGCGTGTTTGCCGCGGGACTGGAAGAAATGCTTTTTCCCAATGCCATGAGCATCAATACCCGCGAAGAGCTGGAAGAAGAGCGCCGCCTTTTTTATGTGGTAATAACCAGGGCAAAAAAGAAATTGTGGATTACCTATGCCAATACCCGTTATAAGTTTGGCAGCCTGGTACAAAATGAGCCCAGTCGTTTTTTAAACGAGATACCTGAACAATATACAGAACGCAGTTCGGCTGGCGGCGGCGTAAAAAATCAATCTTTTGGTTTTGGCAATACCGCTTACGAAAGAATGAACGGCAGCGGTTATGGAGGCTCTCCCAATCCGGCCTATGAAGCTGAAAGAAGGTATGGCGCCCCACCCAATAAGAAAAAAGAAGCTGCACCGGCTTATGTGGTTCCCCGGCCACAGAACAAAACCATAGAGCATACACCATCAGCCGATTTTGTGGCCAGCGACACTTCGGCATTAAAAGAGGGACAGAAGGTAGAACACCAGAAATTTGGCTTTGGCGATGTAATAAAAATGGAAGGATCGGCGCATAATCCTATTGCCACCGTAAAATTTGATTTGAATGGCGAGAAAAAAATCATGCTCAATTATGCAAAGCTGCGGATAGTGGGCTAAGATGGGCTAAGAGAACAAAGAGAGAAGGAGGTTTTTTGTCGCACAGGGCTGGCAGAGAAAAAGAGAAATTTTGTTTGACGAAGATATCAGCGATCAAAACATCTGCCATCCGACATTTTCGCCATCGGCCATTGCTCGCACAGGGCTGGCAGAGAAAAAGAGAAATTTTGTTTGGCGAAGATATCAGCGATCAAAAAATCAGACATCCGACATTTTTCGCCATCAGCCATTGCTCGCACAGGGCTAACAGAGAAAAGGAGGCACTTGCCTGGCGGACATCAGCGATCAAAACATCAGCCATCAGCCATTTACAAAATTACTTCCAGCACACATCCCTTGCCGGGCCGGCCTTTAACAGAGAAAGATCCATTATAAGCTTCTGTAAGGCGCTGTATGCGGGAGAAACCGTAGCCAAATTTTAATTTTGCAGGGTCAAAGCCGCGGCCATTATCTTTAACAGATAATTTTATTTTATCTTTTACCAATTGCATTTTTATCTGCGCGCTGGTGGCAGATGAATGCATGCGGATATTTTTGAGCTGTAATTGTATGGTGCGGTACAGCATCAATTTTTTTTCTTTATCTGTTTTTTTCTCCAACACCGCGTCGGCCCTGAAATGAAATTTTATTTTGGTTCTTTTATTGGCTGTAATTAAAAGTTCTTCTACAGAAGGCAGCAAACCAAAAAAAGGAAGGCTTGCCGGTGTAAGTTGTTTTGAGATGGATCTTATATTTTCTATAGATTGCCGCAACAGCTTTTGCGCATTGTTCAGCCATTCCATTTTACCATAATGGTCCGCTTCCCTTTTTACAGCTTCAATATGCAGGTTAATGGTTGCCAGCACCTGGTTGATGTTTTCATTCAGCTCCTCGCTTATTTCGCGCCGCTCTTCTTCTTCGGCTTTCATAATGGAAAGGGTAATATCACGATGCTGTTTTATTTTTTCATCCTCACCCCTTTTTTCAATTTCCTTAATCTTTGTCAGATCCTGCATGGTGCCAACAATGCGGTAAGGCTTGCCCTTGTCGTTTCTTACCACGTATAGTTTTTCCAGAACCAGTTTGTAAGAGCCATTTTTGCAGCGAAAAAGATATTCTCCCCACCATGCGTTTTCTTTTCCCTTCAATAATTTTTCCAGCCGTTCAATTACTCTTTTTTTATCGGAAGGATGAAGATTGTCGCGCCACCAGATAAAATTGTCGCGCATGTCTTCCTTGTTATAGCCAAACAGCCGCGAAATGCCTTTGCTGTAATAGGTAAGTCCCGTTTCCAGGTTATAATCCCAGATGCCTTCATCAATGGTAAGCGATAGTAATTTATAACGTTGAAGAGATTCTCCGAACATTTCTGAGGGGGTATGCGCCTCTTTATCTATGGCATCAAAAGCTGTTTTCATATTCTTGCTGGCAGGGCTCTAAACGCTAAAACAAAGCCGGCTTGTATTCTGCTTTAAAAACTTATTTATTCACTAAAGTAACGCATTACTTCAAAAAAAATATATTTGATGACTAAGTTTTGAATTGGGATACCCGGGTTGTGAACAAGTGTCATGTTTTTATCATATATAAAACGGACAGTAGTGGTTTTGTCTGCAACCGATCAAAGAAAGAAGATGCCGCAAGCCGGCATAAAACAGTTACAAACATCTTTTCCCGGTATGTTGGGTGGAGTGTTATGACCAGCGGATTGGCTGGTATGTTTTATTTTGCCTGCACCAGGACAATAAAGGAGGGTGGGTATTTTTAATTTACAGCGAAAGCATTTATTACTAATATTAATGTTGTTGCTAAAAGAAATTATGTAATTTAATGGCCTGGTTAATCCAACCTTCCTTTGCTAAAAGCAAGTGTTTACTTTACCACGCTTCCCCCATACAAACTCCGTTATTTTATTTCATTAACCAGTTAACACCTATTTATGAGAAGAACTCTACCCAGTATTGTTTATGCCTGCATGGCTGTTTTATTATGCGTACAACTGCATGCACAAAAAAAGGGCGACCCCATTTTACAGGCACCACCACAACAGCCAATCCTGCAAAAATCAAATTCAGTACTCAGCCCTGCTTTGCAAAAATTGTATGAGAATACAAGCCCGGCAAGAAAGACACAGCCTTCCGCAGAAAAAAACATTGTAATAAGTGATGGGCTGGATAAATACCTGCAAATAAAAGGAAACGGTGTAGTGATAGACATAACCGTAAAAGAAAATATGGCTGCAACAAAAGCCAGCCTGCAGCAGCTGGGTTTGAAAATCACAGGCGTCTATGGCCGGGTTATTTCGGGTATTATGCCCATCACTGATTTGCCGAAATTAACCGGCATTGCATCTATACAATTTGCCAGGCCTGCCTATAGGCCAATGCACCAGTCTAAAACAGGAACTGCTTTTGCTGAACAATGCAATAGAAGTTTATACGGCGGTAAACCGGAGACCGTAGTATCGCAGGGCGACACTGCGCAGCGCTCTTACCTTGCAAGAAAGAAATACCATGTAAATGGAAAGGGCGTTAAAGTAGGCATTCTTTCAGACAGCTATGATAATCTGGGCACTGCAGCCATAGGGGTTATGCATGGAGAATTACCCGGAACGGGCAATCCATTTAATTTTAAAAAACCGGTAGACGTGCTGGAAGATCTTAACGATGGCAGCGGTACAGACGAGGGCAGGGGAATGGCAGAAATTGTGCATGATGTTGCGCCGGGCGCAGAACTGGCTTTTCATACCGCTTTTCTTGGCGAAGCCGATTTTGCGCAGGGTATACAGGATTTGGCCATGAAAGGGTGCCAGGTTATTGCAGATGACGTATTCTATTACGATGAACCATTTTTCCAGGATGGCATCATTGCCCAATCTGTTGATGCGGCAAAGAAAAAAGGAGTTGCCTATTTTTCATCTGCAGGCAACGATTATAACAGCTCTTATGAAAGTGATTACCGCGCCACAAAAGATGAAATACTGGGTGCGGGTGGCGGAACAGCACACAATTTCAGCGCACCCGGTACCGCGGTACGGTATTATCAGCCAATTTATATTCCTTCGGGCGGTTCGTTTGTAGCCTCTTTTCAATGGGATCAGCCTTCTTTTTCGGCGGGCGGTGCCGGTTGCACATCTGATTTGGATATTTACCTGGTTGATCTCTATGGAAATATTATGGCGGCCGGCGCCTCAGACAATATCAGAAGCGGCGACCCAATAGAGGTTTTTGGTTATAATAACAATACCAGCAATTATACATTCTTCCTGGTAATATTAAAATATGCTGGTCCGGATCCCTCGCACCTTAAATATAATATGTATGGTGCCCAATTTTATTTAACCACCAATCCTATACCCGGCATCCTGGCCCCAACACTGGTAGGGCATGCAAAAGCAGAAGGTGCTATTGCTACTGCGGCCGCTTTTTATCTTGAAACGCCTGCTTATGGCGTTGATACGCCAAAAGTAGAATGGTTTTCTTCATTGGCTGGCGTACCCAATTATTTTGATTTGGCAGGCGACAGGATAACACCGGTCATCCGAAAAAAACCAGAAATCACAGCGCCCGATGGGGGCAATACTTCTTTCTTTGATCCATTTGGCGGTGGCGATATTACAGCAGACAGCGACAGCTTCCCTAATTTTTTTGGAACCTCTGCCGCCGCACCCCATGCCGCAGCAGTAGCCGCCTTAATGATAGAAGCAGAAAAATTAAATAATCTTACTCCTTCGCAGATAAAGGGAGTTATGGCTGCCCATACCACGGATATGGACAATATTTATACAGCCGGTTTTAACAAAGGATTTGATTACAATACCGGAACGGGATTAATTAAGGCCGACGATGCCGTGGGCGAGGTTAAGTTCCCGAATTTATACATCAAAAATCTTAACCTGAAAGCCATTTGTTCAGACAACCCTTCCGCTACGCGTAACTGGAAAATAATCAATCCCAATTCTTTTGAAACAGCAACACATTGGTTCCTGGTGGGAACAAACCAGCGCGGCACTATTACAGCGCCGCCCGGAGAAACTGTATTCTCTACCAATACGGTTAACGCAGGAAATTATCAGGTACCCAATATCGTTATACTGGACTGGGACGATAATTTCGGATTTACCAGGCTTGACCTGGAGAACAGCAGCAAAGCCCGTTGCAGCAACGCTTCTACCCGTGAAATGGATGAGGACCAAACGGCGGCTGACGGGTTGGCTATAAAACCAATGATTGCCGATGTGTATCCCAACCCCGCAACCACTACATTCAGGGTGTACCTGGCGCTGGCAGATCAGCAGCAAATAGACATGCAGTTGTTTAGCATCGATGGTAAGAAACTGATGGATAAACGCATCAACCAGGCCAGGGGCATTGTATCGCTGGATGCATCTTCTTATAAACCCGGCATCTACTTATTAAATATTAAACAGGGGGCGTTTAACAAAACAATCAAGCTTATTAAACAATAACTTGAAAATATATACATTACAAACAAGGGGCGGCATTAATGGCCGCCCCTTACTTTTTAAAGCAGATTTTTAATAGACATCAATGCTTTTCAGCCATGCTTTTTTCCTACCTTTATGTATATACATATGAAATACAGGATTTTTTTGGTTGTCCTGCTCTTGCTTGCTATGGTTGCTGCCGCTGTCTCTTGTTTTAACAACAAGACAGGTAGTGATGGTCATGCGCTGCCCGGGGTAGTCAGCTATAACTTTCAGATTCGCCCTATTCTTTCCGACAAATGTTTTAAATGCCACGGCCCGGATGCCAATAAACGCGAAGCGGGTTTGCGGCTGGATATTGCCGACAGCGCGTATGCGCCCTTAAAAGAAACAAAAGGCGCTTTTGCCATTGTACCCGGCAAACCAGAAGAATCTGAATTGTATAAAAGGGTAGCTTCTGAAGATACCTCTTTTATGATGCCACCCATTGATGCGCACCTGGGTGTATTGACCAAATATGAAATAAGCCTTTTTGAAAAATGGATCAAACAGGGCGCCCGCTACGAAACACACTGGGCCTTTACTGCACCCAAAAAAACAGCCCTTCCTGAGGTTGAGGAGAAGGTCTGGCCCAAAAACGAAATAGATTATTTTGTTTTAAACAGGATGGAGCAGATCAATCTTCAGCCAAATGAAGAAGCAGATAAAGAGCGTCTTTTAAAGAGAATCTCATTTGATATTACGGGTTTGCCACCGACGCCTGAAATGATGGACAGGTTTATGGCAGATAAAAGCGCCGGTGCTTATGAAAAAATGATCGACACGCTGCTGCAAATGCCCCAATACGGAGAAAAAATGGCGGTGCACTGGCTGGATGTAGCCAGGTATGCAGACAGCTATGGCTACCAGGATGATAATATACGCACACAATGGCCCTGGAGAGATTGGGTAATACATGCTTTTAATACAAACCTTCCGTACGACAAATTTATTACCTGGCAGGTAGCCGGTGATATGCTGCCCAATGCAACCAATGAACAAATCCTGGCCACCGGTTTTTTCCGGAACCATAAATACACAGAAGAGGGCGGAGTAATACCCGAAGAATACCGCATTGAATACCTGCTGGATAAAACAAAGACATTTGGTAAAGGCATACTGGGCGTTACCATTGAATGCGCCCAGTGCCACGATCATAAATACGATCCGTTTTCACAAAAAGACTATTACCGCCTGCTGGCGTTTTTCAACAACACGAAAGAAGCAGGTTTTGAAGGCGATGTAAGTGTTTCGAAACCGGCAAAGGCGCCGATGCTTAAGCTAAGCGACAATGATGTAAGAACAGCGCTTTCATTTATCAACAAAACAGATAAAGACAGCCTCACTGTTTCTGTAATGGGCGAACGGGACACACTAAGAAAAACATATGTGCTTAACCGTGGGGTGTACAATGCACCTGGCGATGAAGTGCAGCCGGCGGCCATTAATGCCGTAATGAAATTTGATACCACCCGTTTTAACAGGAACCGCATGGGTCTTGCCGCCTGGACCGTAGATAAAAACAACCCGTTAACGGCGAGGGTATTTGTAAACCAGCTTTGGCAGGAAATATTTGGAAGGGGCATTCTTAAAACCACCGGCGATTTTGGCATGCAGGGAGAACTGCCTTCCAACCCGGCATTGCTGGACTGGCTGGCCGTTGATTTTATGGATAATGGCTGGAACATTAAACGCCTGGTAAAGCAAATACTCATGTCGGCTACCTATCGCCAGTCGGCCAAAACATCCACGGAAAAATTAAAAAAAGATCCGGAGAATGTATATTTATCAAGAGGTACACGCCTGCGCCTGCCTGCAGAATTTGTGCGCGATATGGTATTGGCCAGCAGCGGTCTGCTGGTAAAAACCATTGGTGGCCCCAGTGTAAAACCTTATCAGCCAAAAGGCCTTTGGGAATCGGCTACATCTGGCCGTGGCGTGCTGGCTACCTATAAACAGGATCATGGCGACTCCCTGTACCGCAGGGGCTTGTACACTTTTATAAAACTAACCGTTCCACCACCCTCTATGGGTTTGTTTGATGCCAGCAACCGCGACCAGTGCGAGGTTCGCCGTTTAAAAACAAATACCCCCCTGCAGGCGCTCATGATGCTGAACGACCCCACGGTACTGGAAGCCGCCAGGGTATTGGCGCAGCATTTATCGGCAGAAAATATACCCAACGATCAAAAAATTGCAAAAGCATTCCGCACGATTGTTTGCCGAACCGCTTCCTCAAAAGAACTGGGCATTTTGCAGGATTATTACAAAGAACAGCTGGACCAGTTTGCACAAAAAAAATTGGATGCCGCCGGCACCATTAAAACGGGTGAATATAAAATGCCGGTTGCAGCCGATACCAATAGTATGGCTGCGCTGATGAAAACAATAGAAGCAATTTATAATTTGGAAGAAAGTATTACTAAAACCTGATTATGGAAAAAGAAATACTGGAAAAGGGACTGAATATGAACCGCAGGCGTTTTTTATCGCGCCTGAGCCTGGGCGTTGGAAGTGTGGCGCTGGGTTCTTTACTGATCCCCGATTTGTTTAGCAGCGGCGATGAAAAAATGATGATGGCAGGGCTGCCGCATTTTGCACCCAGGGCAAAACGGATCATTTACCTTTTTCAGAACGGAGCACCTTCCCAACTGGATTTGTTTGACTACAAACCCAAATTGCAGGAAATGTTTGGCCAGGACCTGCCCGATTCTATCCGCAAGGGACAGCGCCTTACAGGTATGACAGCCGATCAGAAAAAATTCCCGCTGGCGGGCACCAGGTTTCAGTTCAATCAATACGGACAATCACGGGCATGGGTAAGCGAATTATTGCCTTATACAGCCAAAGCCGTTGACGATATCTGTTTTATAAAAAGCATGTACACCGAGGCCATTAACCACGATCCCGCGCTAACCTTCTTCCAGACGGGTGCGCAGGTGGGCAACCGCCCCAGTATGGGTTCCTGGCTGAGTTATGGTTTGGGAAGCGAGAATAAAAACCTGCCTGCATTCTGCGTACTGCTGTCAAAAGGAAAAGGCAACGGCCAGGGCGTATATTCAAAATTATGGAGCAATGGGTTTCTTGACTCTGTTCACCAGGGCGTACAATTCAGCAGCGGCGAAAACCCGGTACTGTACCTGAACGACCCGGAAAGCGTTACCAAAACAGACAGAAGATTAATGCTGGATAAAATTGCTGCATTGAACCAGCAATCTTATGATGCATTTGGCGACCCGGAAATCAATGCAAAAGTGCAGCAGTACGAGCTGGCTTACCGTATGCAAACGGCTGTTCCGGAAGTAACTGATTTGTCGAAGGAGCCGGAATCGATCATCAAATTATACGGACCGGAATGCATGGTGCCCGGCACTTTTGCCGCCAATTGCCTGCTTGCAAGAAAGCTATCCGAAAACGGAGTGCGCTTTGTACAGTTGTACCACCAGGGATGGGATGCGCATGATAACTTACCCGGCCAGATAGTGGGTCAGTGCAAAGACGCGGACCAGGCATCTGCAGCACTGATTACCGACTTAAAGCAAAGGGGCTTGCTGGATGAGACGCTGGTAATCTGGGGAGGCGAATTTGGAAGAACCAATTATTGCCAGGGCAAGCTTACCAAAGACAATTACGGAAGGGATCATCATCCGCGTTGTTTTACGGTGTGGATGGCAGGTGGCGGAGTAAAACCGGGCGTGTATGGCGAAACCGATGATTTTGGTTACAACATTGTCAAAGACCCAGTGCATGTGCATGATTTTCATGCCACCTTACTGCATTTAATGGGCATTAACCACGAACAGCTAACGTTTAAGCACCTGGGCCGCCGCTACCGCTTAACAGATGTGGAAGGCAATGTGATTAAAGGGCTTATTAGTTGATTGGTTGATTAGTTGGTTGGAATTCGGAATTCGGAATGGGGAATTGGGCCCGCGGTAATTGGTTGGTTGATAGCATTTGACGCCATTGTTGGTGTTTTCACCAACAATAGTGCTGAAGGTAGACGACATGAAATTGATAAGTTGAATGGCGTTTATCGAATAAAGGAAACTTGTTTTTATTACATCAGATACCCAATATAAACATGAAGCGTAAAGATTTTATTCAGCAATCGTCACTCGCCGCAGCAGGTATGTTGTGGATGCCTGCATTTTCATTTGGCAGTAAGGATGAAGTAGTACTTGGCCACAATAACAAACGCTATCGGTTAGATACCAAATGGGGCGAACTGGACGCCACCAAATACCCGGTAAAAGATTGTCATGAAATGGTGCAGGACAGCAGGGGCCGCATTCTTTTACTTACCAACGAAACAAAGAACAATGTCATTATTTATGATAAGAAGGGTAAGCTGATAGAAACCTGGGGCACTACCTATCCCGGGGCGCATGGCCTGACCCTGTTTAATGAAAACGGTGCAGAAGTATTGTTTATATGCGATAACAACCGGCACCAGGTAATTAAAACAACCATAGATGGCAAAGAGCTGATGGTGCTGGACTGGCCAAAGGAAACCGGTATGTATACCAAACCGGAGGAATACATACCTACGGAAACGGCTATAGCATCTAACGGTGATATATATGTTGCAGATGGCTACGGGAAAGATTTTGTTATTCAGTACAATTACAAGGGAGAATACATCCGGCATTTTGGCGGCCGTGGAGACAAGGATGAAAATTTACTGAATGCCCATGGCGTTTGCATCGATTACAGGCATAAAAAACATCCAACACTTATCATTACATCGCGCCAGCAAAATTGCTTCAAGCGCTATACCATGGAAGGGAAATACATTGAAACCATTTCACTGCCCGGCGCATGGGTTTGCCGGCCGGTTATTAAGGGCGATTACCTGTATGCTGCGGTATTGCAGAGCAAAAACGCCGAATGGAAACAATCCGGTTTTGTAACCATACTGGATAAAAACAATAAAGTGGTTTCAAACCTGGCCGGAACAGCACCCGTATACAGCAAGGGTGTTCCGGAAGAAATGTACCAGACGGAAAAAGTTTTTCAGTACCCGCACGACGTTTGTATAGACGATGAAGAAAACCTGTATATCGCCCAATGGAATTCGGGGCATGTATATCCTTACAAACTTCAGCCGGTTGTATAAATGAAACAAACAGTAACCTGTTACAGCCTGTAAATTGTTGCAAGATCAGGCTGAAGGTTTCAACGAAAGAAATTGCCCCATAGCCATATGAATAAGATAAAACCGTACTAACTGCATGCTACGCTGGAAAAACATTCTTTTCAATATTATTTTATGTCTTAACTGCCTGCTGGTATTATTTGTTCTTGCCGGCGATAAACTGCAGGTACCCGCCTGGCTGCAGGTAGCCGGCCGGATGCATCCGCTGGTATTGCATTTTCCTATTGTATTGCTGATTTTATACATTGTATGGAGTATTTTTTTGCAGGCAAAAACCAACCCCGCGGCTGCAGGTCCGGAAGATGAGATTGGCAACTGGCTCTTGCTGACCGCCGCATTTACTTCTTCGGTTACTGCCCTGATGGGTTTTCTGTTGTCGAAAGAAGAAGGCTATAACCCGCAATCCCTGTGGTGGCATAAATGGGGCGGCGTGGCAGTGGCGCTGTTTTCTTTTTTCTGGTATGCCTGCCGAAACAGCATTCACGGGCGCAAATACATGCCGCAACTGGCCGCCATAATATCCTTTATTCTGATTGTTTTTACCGGTCACGAGGGTTCGAATATTACACATGGTGAAAATTATTTGCTGGCCCCCGTTACACCGGAGAAGACAAGGCCAAAAGTAGCCATAGAAGATGCGGCGGTATATGCAGATATGGTAAGACCCATCCTGGAAACGAAATGCATGAGTTGCCACAGCAGCAAAAAAGAAAAAGGCGGACTGGTAATGGAAACGGAGGCTTTATTGCTGAAAGGAGGTAAACATGGCGTGTTATGGACAGGCGGTCAGCCTGAAACAAGCTTGCTGATGCAACGGATACATTTACCCGCAGGTGAGAAAAAACATATGCCGCCTGCTGGCAAACCACAGCTGGATGATGAAGAGGCTGCTATTTTATTTCAGTGGATAAAAGCTGGCGCCAATTTTAAACAAAAAGTAAATGAGCTTGCCATCACCGATAGTTTGCGCCTGCTGGCCAATAACCTGTTTGGCAGATCAACAGATGAAGTATATGATTTTTCCGCGGCCAGCGACAAAGAAGTGGAGAAGCTTAATAACACCAACCGGCTTGTCCATCCTATTGCAGTGGGATCGCCTGCACTGGCTGTTAACTTTTATAACCGTCAGAACTATACCACCCAATCGTTAAAAGAACTGGCGGCTGTAAAAACACAGGTAGTATCGCTCGACATGGCGTATATGCCGCTAAAAGAGGAAGACATTACCGCCATTATCCAATTCACCAACCTCAGGAAGCTTAATCTTAATTTTAGTACGGTACCGGGTAAAAGTCTTGTTGCATTAAACAAACTCCCTTTTCTTACTCATTTGTCCTTATCGGGCACAACCGTTACAGCAAAAGAAATAGCACCACTAACGTCCTTCCCTAAACTCAATGCTGTATACCTGTGGAATGCGCCCATTGCCGCAAAAGAAATGAATGCGGTTAGAAAAATGAACAACAAAATATTGTTTGAAACAGGGTTTATGAATGATACGCTGGTGCTGAAATTAAATGCGCCGGTGCTTGAGACCGAAGAACGGATCATTAACGGAACGCCCCTTGCACTGCATGTAAAGCATTATATAAAAGGCGTTATCATACGCTACACTACAGACGGAACCAACCCGGACAGCATTAAAGCCGCTATTTATAAGGACAGCATTGTACTGGATAAAAAAGCCGTATTTAAAGCAAGGGCATTTAAGCCTGGATGGGTGGGCAGCGATTCAATTGTGGCAACTTTTTACAAGAATACATTCAGGGCCGATTCTATCCGATCGCTAACTCCGCTCGATTCGGTATATAAAGGCAGCACCGGCGCCAAAACACTGGTTGACGGGATAAAGGGAAACGAAAACCTGCGCGATGGCAGGTGGCTGGGCTTCAGGCGTAATAAAATGGAGATGGTGTTGCACTATGCCGAACCGGCTATGGTATCTTCGGTTACACTAAGCAGTTATATAAATATTGGCGGGTATATTATGCCGCCGGTTTTTGTAGAAGTGTGGGGTGGCACAACAGAAAAAAACATGGTACGTCTTTCACATATCACCCCGGCACAGCCCGACAGCATGCGTGCTGCACATATGCAGGGCTTTGACTGCAATTTTAAACCCACCCGTGTCAGCTTCCTGAAAGTAGTGGCAGTGCCGGTAGACAAGCTTCCGAAATGGCATCCTGCCAAAGGGCAAAAAGGCTGGGTGTTTACGGACGAGATTTTTGTGAATTGAAACCCTGATCCAGTACCAGAAGCGTGGTATTAAATATAGGGCTGAAAGATTTTATTTCTTCAGGCTGATATCTTCCTTTGCGGCCCATTGCGCAATATCCTGTTTGCTTAATGCTGCGGCCATTAAATCCGGAAACTTATCTGGTGAGCAGGCAAAAACCGGTATGCCCAGGTTGGATAAGAACTGTGCGTTGCCATGATCATAGGCCGGCGCACCATCATCATTTAATGCCAGTAATACAATTACCTGCACACCGGCTGCGGTTAATTCAACGGCCCTTTTCTGCATGCCGGCATTGTCGCCACCTTCATATAAATCAGTTATCAATACCAGTACAGTGTCAAAAGGTTTGGTAATGATTTGCTGACAATACGTAAGCGCCGCATTGATATCCGTACCACCGCCGAGCTGCACACCAAAAAGCAGATCAACGGGATCGGCCAGCTCTTCCGTAAGATCGGCCACAGCGGTATCGAACACAATCATTTTTGTTTTGATAGCAGGAATTGATGCCATGACGGAGCCAAAAATACCCGAGTACACCACCGATGTTCCCATAGATCCGCTCTGATCAAGGCAAAGCACCACATCTTTTAACGAGGTTCTTTTGCGGCCGTAGCCAATTTTAATTTCAGGAATGATGGTCTTATACTCAGGCTGGTAATGCTTTAAATTTTTTTGAATAGTGGCATGCCAGTTAATTTCATGGTGCTTTGGGCGCCGGTTGCGTGTACTTCGGTTAAGGCTGCCTGTTATGGCTTGTTGGGTAGGCTGGGCGAGTTTTTTTAGTAAAGCATCCACTACTTTCCTCACCACCTGGCGGGCGGTATCTTTTGTTTTATCGGGAATAACGCGGCTTAATGTCATCAGCGTGGCCACCAGGTGGACATCCGGCTCTACATTCTCCAGCATTTCTTTTTCAAACAGCATTTGGGTAAGGTTCAAACGTTTCAACGCGTCCTGCTGCATTACCTGTACCACCGTTGAGGGAAAAAAAGTACGTATATCACCCAGCCACCGGCTGACATTGGGAGAAGATGGGCCCAGGCTTCCGCGGCGATCATTGTCGTACAGGGCTTCCAGTGTTTTATCCATTTGCAGATCACGCTCACTCAATGAAAAAGCAGTACCATCATTTTGCTGGCCACCCAGTATCAACCGCCACTTGCGCATTTGTTCTTCGTTGTTATTCATTGTTGTTTGTATGGATGATAGAACCCAATCCCAGTAATTGTAATACGATTGGTATACCCTGTGCTGCCCGCTGGTGATCAAAATCCGAATCTACCACCTGCACAATCGTTTTACTTCCGCCTGTCTTTACTTTTTCTCCCAGTTTTCTCCGCTCGGGCTGTGTAAAGCCCGAAAAAGTTCTTCTTAGTAAAGGCAGAACTTGTGTGAACGCCTCTTCATTCAATTGCTCCACCCAGTTGTTTACGATATTCCACAGGTCATTATCAATCAGCAAAATGGTGCCGCTGCCTTTTAAAAATCCCTCCGCCCATGCCGCAGCTTTGGCCGGCTCAGAAGCGGATGACATGGCAAAGCTGAATGCACTGATTAGCTCATTGCTTTGTAATATTTTATAATCGCTTAACAAACGTGTGGCATAGCCTGCAATAACCGGCGATGTATTTTTATTAAAGGCAATGGCCTGCAAGGCATTTTGCCATTGCGCAGTAATGTCTTTTTCTTCCAGCACATTCACTGCATCATTCAATTTAAAAAATAATTCAAGCAGGTGTTGCGCAGCTTCTTCATCAACGGCTGTGCATGCCGAAGGCAGGCTGATACAAATACGGGTGATCATTCCCTGTACGATGCCCAGCACCAGTGCTGCATCTGTTTTCCGCACATTGCCATACCGGCTTACATTTACCAGCGGGGGTATTACCTCCATCAACTGAATAACATCTCCACTGGCGGCAGCAAGGTTGTTGATTTGATGAATAAGTATTTCAATGGCCGCTGGCAATTCTGCCGGAATGGTGGCCGCCAGTAATGAAGAGACGTCTGACAGGGAGCCTGATTTTTCTGCTGAATGAATTACAAATTTTGACGCAGCTTCTGCTGTGGTGTTTCCCCAGTTGCCTTTTTCAATAATATCGATGGAGAATGCAGGATCCCATTGCAGGCGCCATTGCTCCTTGAATGTTCCTTTTCCGCCAACATCGTATTTGTTACCCCATTTCATTTCAAGCAAAAGCAGGCGGTGGAGAAAGATGCTTCTTTCGAGATCGGTATCCTTTCTTAAATCAAGAATATAGTCTTTAAAGTCAGCAGTGGGTGGAAGCCTCAATTTCTTTTGCTGCCTTTCAATGTCTACCTGCAGGGGCGGTTTTGGAATGTCTGCCGGTACTTCGCCAATAAGATCACTTACGATCAGTTCGTTTTGTATTAACTGCATCAGTACGTTTTCTCCGTTGCAGATAACACTCAATGAAGCCTCGTTTAATTCTTCCAGCCCGGCTTTTGCATACCTGCGTAATGAAGCCAGGGCATTGGCAAGACGCACGGCTTCCATTACATGCGCCACTGAAGTATCCATGTTTTTACTGCGGAACAATTTGGCCACTTTCGCCATCCACCTTGTGCCGTCGTCTTTGGGATATTGCCAGATATGATCATACCAGCCGGGCGATGCAATACCGGCACCATAACCGCTGTAAAAACTTAACCGGCTATAGGTCCATGGTATCCAGGTGCAGTCCACTTTTACTTTGGGAAGTCCTTTTAATATATCATTGTCCTCTTTTTGTTTGGGCATGTTTATTAATGCCGGGGCATGCCAGGCGCCACAGATAACAGCAATGTTCTGAAACATTTCTTTTTCTGCCTGCCGGATGGCCTTGCGCATCCAGGCTTCACGCAGTTGTTCGCGCCTGCTTTCTTTTTGCAGATTTATTTCTCTCAACGCCTGCATGGCTTCATTTACTGCAATAAACACCTCTTCATTGTTGCTGCGGTGTTCAAACATATGCTCCCACCATTTTTCACCGTCTTCATAACCCGCAGCGGCTGCAAGGTGCCCAATCGGATCTTTTTTTATTTCAATAGCCGGTTCTGAAGTTGCTTCGCCATTCCTCAAGTTGCTGTTGTTGATGGCAGGCTCCCTGGTATCATCAATATTTTTTTCTTCTGCCGCTTGTTTTTCTTTGGCTTCATTGTCCAGGGCAAACTGGTGCGCCATGGGCAAATCCATAAATCGGAGATGGATATTGTTTTTGCGGGCATATTGAATAGCCTGCCACTCGGGTGAAAAAATGGCAAAAGGATAGAAAACTGATTGCTGCGGATTATCAGGCTGATAGCAAAGAATGGCAACCGGCGGTTTTATTTCCGCATGGCTGGCCCATTGCAAAATATCATCTGCATCGGGTGGCCCTTCTACCAGCACAATATCCGGACGCATAGCTTCCAGAAATGCTTTTACATTTTTTGCCGAACCGGGTCCATGATGTCTTATGCCAAGTATATGTATTGCCATTATTGCCAGGCGTGTTATAATTTTATTTCGAAGGCATTTTCAAACCCATATCTTTCATGGCCAGCAAAGCTTCTGCGTTGCCAATCGCATCATTAACCGGGTTGTGATCATGCGTTGTTTTACGGAATAATTTTTTCCATTCATTGTTAAGCCCTGTGTCCATTTTCATACCACAGTAGAGATCGCCAATTCTTCTGGCTGAGAATCCAAAAGGATTTTTGCCGGTAAAAAAATGAAAATAATAATTGATCCATTGCCAGTCGAATGCCGGGTTGTCGCTGATAAGCAGGGGCCTTCCTTCTGAAGAAGTATTGAGCCAACTGGCAAAATTCTTCATGACCAGCCCTGGTTCTTCAAAACTTTCGTGTTCTGATCTTGTAAAACCGCTTACCGCCAGCGCTTCCGGTATCCATTCTGCTGCAATGGGTTTTGTTTTTCCATAAAATGTTTTTGAAAGTGATGGTTCCACCACCACGGCGCCAAAGCATACCATAGAGTATTTATTGGGTATGGGCCCGTCTGATTCTACATCTACTACTATATAACTCATGGTGTTTTAGTTTCTTTCTGTTGGTGAAACACCAGCGAAGACTCGGCTGATAATTAATTCTTTTGTACTATTTCTTCCATTTCCGCCCTTCCCTTGCCAGGGCAGGTATTTATTACATTCATCAAAGCATATCCCTGCAGGCCCTGTAAACATCTTTCCAGTCGTCCCTGGTTTTTACTACCGTTTCCAGGTATTCTTTCCATACAATGGTATCCTGCACCGGGTCTTTTATAACGGCGCCGATGATACCCGCGGCAAGATCTTTTGCTTTCAGGGTGCCGTCGCCAAAATAAGCAGCCATGGCCAGGCCATTATTCACCACCGAGATGGCTTCCGCTGTACTTAGTGTGCCGCTGGGCAGTTTTATTTTTGTTTTGCCGTCGGCGGTTACGCCGCTGCGCAGTTCACGAAATATGGTAACGATACGGCGTATCTCCTGCAACGCAGGCGGCTCCGCAGGTAGTTCCATTATTTTTTCAAAACTCGCTACACGTTGTTGCACGATATCAATTTCTTCATCCATGGAATCGGGCACAGGCAATATAACAGTATTGAACCTGCGCTTTAAGGCACTGGATAATTCATTTACACCTTTATCGCGGTTGTTGGCCGTGGCAATAATGTTAAAGCCTTTAATGGCCTGCACTTCGGTATTCAGTTCAGGAACAGGCAATGATTTTTCCGAAAGGATGGTGATCAGTGCATCCTGTACGTCGGCCCCAATCCGGGTCAGCTCTTCGATGCGTGCAATCTTGCCATCTTTCATTGCCCGTATGACCGGAGTTTCTACCAGCGCTTTTTCACTGGGGCCTTCCGCCAGCAACCTGGCATAATTCCAGCCATAACGGATGGATTCTTCACTGGTGCCGGCGGTTCCCTGTACAATCAATGTAGAATCGCCACTGATGGCTGCTGCCAGGTGTTCGCTCACCCAGCTTTTGGCAGTGCCCGGCAACCCATACAACAGCAGTGCCCTGTCTGTGGTTAGCGTAGCCACGGCAATTTCCATCAGTCGTTTATTGCCAATGTATTTGGGGCTTACAGAAAAGCCATTTTTTAATTTTCCGCCAATCAAATAAGTAACTACTGAAGAGGGCGATAGCTTCCAGTTGGCGGGCCGCTTTTCATTGTCCTGTTTCACCAGTTCTTCCAGTTCCTGTGCGTATAATTGTTCTGCGTGCTGACGTAAAATGCTTGACATAGAAATTGTTTATATGTTAAAGGCGTTGATGGTTTGTGTTTTTAAAGACAAAAGTTTTAAAATATAATCACTGGTATTGCTCCACATCGCCCGGGAGCTTTCTTCAACTGGTGTATGTCTTTCCAACTCCATAGCAATGGCCGATGGTATTAAATGAATGTGCTGGTTGAAAAAAGATCGGTTGTATTGATAAGGGTTCTTAGCCACCTGCCTGAAAATTAAACCGGTTAATTCCCTGCTCCATTCGGTTTCCCGTTTCACTGCATGGCTGATGATGCTTTCCGGCTGCCCGGTAAAAAATTTAATACTGTACAATTCCTGCTGTTGCACAGGCAGCAATGGAATAATATCAGTGTAAAAAACACTGCTATGCTGCATAAAAGAAATCGCCCAGCGCGCATCATAAAAATTAACGATGGATAAAACCAGGGCCGGTAATAATTTTTTTCCGGCAACATCTTTTTGAAACAGGTTAATGATTTCGTCTGGCTTTAGCTGCCATTGTTCTTCCAGGCAGGTGGGGGGTACCTGCTGCAGCAGCTGGTAAATAATGTGTTCGTCATCAGTAAACTCACTGTTGTTGCTTAACTTATCAATACCTGTTTTAAAGATGCTGTCATCCATAGACGCCGCCGATACTTCCAGGCTGGTTTTGTTTATCATGCCCAGCATTGCTTTTTCTTTTTTTAACTGCAGCATTTGTTTCAGCACATGCCAATATTGTTGTACGATTGAAGATGTGGGAATTTTTTTAAGCAATGCCAGGGCCTCGTCTTTTACTTTTTTACTTTTTTCTGCAGCTAAACTTTCCAGGAAGGGGATATCGTTTTCTGACAGACCGTCGGCAAGCGCCTTTATAAAATCTGTTTTCGTACCTGCATCTTCCTGCGCCCAGGTTTGCTGTATCCATTCCAGTGCTTTAGCGGGGTCTTCTTTTCTTACCTGTTGCAGCACTAACCTGCGCTGTTCTGCCGTACCAGTTTGCCAAATCTCTTCTTTGCTGCCGGCAGCAGAAAATTTCCAATCGGCATTGAACTGACCAAGCCATGCGGCCCTTTTTCCCCCGCAATCAATCATATAAGGCTGCAGGGCCTTTTGCGTGGTGGCCAGTTGCAACAGGGCGGGTAAAACATCAGGTGTAAGCAGTTGTTGTTTGCTTTGGCAAACCCGCAACCAAAGTTTTAATAGTGGCAGGCTTTCTTCTGTAAGTATATCTTTTAGTACCTGTATGGCTTTTGCAGAACAATATAATTTTTCTTCTGTTGCGGCTTTTGAAATAGTGACTTCTTCTTTGTTCAGCGGCATTACACCCGCCTGCCGGTAATTAAATGCAACAGCCGCTATTTGTAAAAACTGATCTTCTTTGGAAAGTGGTTGTTGGATTACCTGTTCTGCCACTACAGATAAAGCGGGAGCCAGTTCTGCCGGCGCGATTTGTTTTTTGTCGGTGCCCAGTAATGCGGTGTGTATGATATTATTCCAAAACTGCATGGTGATGTCTGATGGCTGATTTTTTGATCGCTGATTTGTTTTATGCGGTGTTGTTTTCTTTTCTGCCGGCTGTCTTTGTTTTAATCAGCCAGTCAGATAACCTTTTGGTTCTTCAAATAATTTTGTATTCGTTTTTATACCACACGCCTATCGGTTCATATTCATTTTCTTTTCCTATAACGGCCATGTGCAGAGGCTCGCCGCCGCTTAGTGACAAGACTTTCCAGATACGGGCAAAGCCGGACTTTACCGCCATCATATTCGATTGTTTATCCTGCAGCCACCATTGCTGGTTATACCATACGGGCTTCAGTTGCTCAATAATATAGGGCCGCTCGTTTCTAACAGGCAATTTGTTGCTTAATGCTGTTTCAAATTCGGTTACCTGCTGCCAGTTAATAAAACTGGTGAATGACGGTGTGGTGCCAGTGTTGATTTGTTTTTTTATAATCGCCCGCATGGGTATAACTGAAGGAAAGAAAATCAGTTCCGCTTCCAGGCTCATGCCCGGCGTTAATGCATGTTGTGCGCCCTGCCCGCGGATGATGAATTGTAAAACGAGTGCATATTGCCCCGAATTGGTTCCAAACAGCCAGTTGCGTTCTGTGGTAAGGTTATCCTCTTCTGTAATTTGTTTACCCAGCACTATCCATGTATCGGTAATACCTGTTTGTTCTTTTAATTCATCCTGGTTTTGTGTAAAGCCAACCAGGCTTAGAATATCTGCCTGTACATTTTTTTCCAGCACCGAACTGTTTTTATATGCCTGCATGACCGTATACATGCGCAGCAACTGATCCATAAACGCAGTTTGCCATCCTTCCGCAAAAAAATTTGTTTCGCCAAGTTTGCGCACCATGGCGGCCAACCCGGGTGATTGCGCATCTACCATTCTACGGGCCATGTTTTCAAACCAGGTGCTTTCTTTTTCAGGTATAGAAATGATGCCATTGCGGATGATATCTTTTACCCAGCGCAGCAGTTCCTCAATGCCATCATTTACCTTTTTCTGTCTGGCCTGCAGGCGTTTGGCCTGTGCCGCTTCATCAATGGGTTTGTCGGTTTTTTCGGTTTTGTTTTCTTGTTTTTCCGATCTTTTGCTTATCCACTCTTCTACCCAGGCAGGCGCGGCACTGTTGGCAAAATCATTTTTTTGCCTGGCATATAATAATAGTAATCCAAGGCCATGCTTGCACGGAAATTTCCTGCTGGGGCAGGAACATTTAAAAGCAACATTGCTAATATCAATTTGCGTTTGATAAGGTTTACTGCCGCTGCCCTGGCATTCTCCCCAAAGCGCTTTTTCATTGATGGCTTTACTTACCCATTTGGAGGGATTGGCTAATTCTTTGCCCGATTTTTTGGAAGACTCGTCGGGCGCAAGGGAAAGGATCTGATCTTCGGTAAGGTTCAACTGTCCTGAATTTGTTTTGTAAGATAGACAAAGAAAAAAAATAAACAAATTAACTTATAGAACAGTTTTTTTAACGGCGTTGGTGTAAAAGGGAAGGCTTAATATGCTCAATCTTATTAATTTATGCATCGTTAACCATTTATTATTATGAAAATTACCCGAACAGTTTTAAAATGAACAAAAGTTCATTTATCTTTGCACCGTGAAGCCGAGGGACGATAGTAAAATACAACAGATCTTTGCGGCCACGTTGAAATTAGTAGTGCAGCGTGGCGTTGCCGGTATTACCATGCGCCAGGTTGCCAAGGAGGCAAAGATGGCAACAGGAACCCTCTATATTTATTTCAAAGACAAGGAGAAATTAATAACTGATCTTTATTACAGTTGCCGCGCCTCATCGTTGAATGCCTATTTCAGGGGATACCACCCTACCATGCCTTACAAAGAAGGATTGAAAATTGTTTGGACGAATATTTTAAATCACCGCCTGGAAAACTTTGACGAGTCGGTTTTCATGGAGCAATGCTACCATTCTCCTTTTATGTCAGAATCGACCAAAGAAATGAACCAGCAATTGCTGCAGCCATTGTTTAAACTGATTGACAGGGGCAGGGAGGAAAAAATGCTGAAAGACCTGGATACAATGTTATTGCTGATTTCTATGATGAGCAGCATTACGGGGCTGATTAAATACATCAACTACCACAAAAAGAAAGCGACCGAAGACCTGGTTAAAAGCGCCTTTACAATTTGCTGGGATGGTTTAAAAAAATGATTTTTTTTGTGTATGACCTGAACAAATGTTCACTTAATAGCAAATAAGGCATTCTAATTGATCAAAATATTAGTATAAAATTGATTTATGGCCTGTGTTATAGTGCTGACCGATTTTTCAAAATCCGCACAAAATGCCCTGCAGTATGCATGTGCATTCAGTGCAGCAAGCAACAAGATTGAATTGCTGCTGGTAAATATTGATTCTGTGCCTGCATCCTATTCGGGTGACGGTGTTTCAATGGCAGCTATCAGCGATGCCCTTGGCAACCGCATTGATAAACTGAAAGAAGAAGTTGAAAAGGCGGTACAAAGCTTTCCGGCCGGCAGAATAAAATACAGGGCGCTTATAGGCAGTTTTATTAAAAGCCTGAAGGAACTGATTGAAGAAGAACAGGCAGCAATGCTTATCATGGGCACTCCCGCAGCCTATGGAGAAATCTTTACCTGGGATACCGATACACTTGCCGCCCTGACACAATTGCCCATACCTGTTCTTGCTGTGCCGGAAGGCGTTGTTTATAAACCCATTGAACAAATTTCGTTTGCTTCCATACCAGGTCATTTGCACAGCCAGTCACCCATTGAGTCAATTAAAAAATTTGTGAAGTATACCGGCGCAAAATTACATGTAGTATCGGTGGTGGTGCCGCAGCACGATGGGCAAAAAGAGCAGGACGCAGAAGCGGCTTTGCGAAATCAACTGCAGGAGCTGGATCCGGTATACCATAAAATTAATGATCCGCATATTGTGCAGGCCATCGGCCGCTTTGTAGAAGAGCAGCATATTGACCTGCTGATAGTGAGGCCAAGAAAACACGGCATCTGGTACAATTTATTTCATAAAAGCTATGCAAAAGAACTGGCTAAACTTAACCTGATACCGGTACTGGCCCTGCACGACGAATGGGAAGTAGCGTAAAAATGAACCAACTGTTTTATAAAATATTCAATAGTAAAATATGACGCATAAAAAAATTATAGGGGTCATTCAGTTTTTTATAGCAATCCTGCTGCTGCACAGCTATCAATTGCTGGCGCAGGATTCTACTATACAGCTTACCCTTAAAGATGCAATAGACCTGAGTATTAAGAACAGCAAGCAATTAAAAGGCAGCGAAGCAAGGATTGTTGAGGCCGTGGCAGCCACTCAGGAAGCAAAGGATAAGCGGCTGCCTGATTTTAAAATCAGCGGTTCTTACCTGCGCCTGAATAATCCCAATGTAAACCTGCAATCAAAATCGGGTGGCGGAAGTTCTTCTGCGGATTCAAATAAAGTAAAAGTATCCTCTGCCCTGTATGGCATTGCCAATATTTCCTATCCTTTGTATTCTGGCGGACGAATCAAATATGGTATTGAGTCTGCCAACTATCTTGAACAGGCTGCAAAACTGGATGCGGATAATAACCGAAGCGCCGTTATTTTAAACGCAGTTAATGCATATGTAAATCTGTTTAAAGCAAAAGAAGCAGTAAAACTGGTAAAGGAAAACCTTGAACAATCCCGTAAGAGAGATACTGATTTCGGTAATCTTGAAAAAAACGGGTTGCTTGCCCGTAATGATCTGCTGAAAGTGCAATTGCAAACATCCAATCTTGAATTATCGCTGGCTGATGCAGAAAGCGACTGGAAGCTGGCCAATGTAAATATGGATTTGATGCTGGGCCTGCCGGAAAAAACAATGATAATTCAGGATACTTCAAATATAAAAGTGCCGGATCCCCTGCAAACAATTGAAGAATATGAAAAACAGGCGATAGAAGGCAGGAACGATATAAAAGCACTGGCAATGAGACAAAAATCTGCCGGTGTGGGTATTAAAATTGCCAAAAGCGAATATTATCCCGGCATTGCCTTATCCGGCGGTTATGTTGCTGCGGATGTGCCCGGCTTTCTTACGGTCACCAATGCTGTAAATATCGGGGTAGGCGTTCAATACAGTTTATCTTCTCTCTGGAAAACAAAAGCAAAGTTGCAGCAGGCAAAAGCAAGGGAACAACAAATAATGGCAGATCAGGAAGCATTGGACGATAATGTGCGCTACCAAATTAATGAAGCCTACCAGGGCTATTTGCTCAGCCTTAAGAGGATTGCGGTATATGCGAAAGCCATCGACCAGGCCGTTGAAAACTACAAGATCACAAAAAATAAATTTGATAATAACCTTGTTACAACCACAGAGCTGCTGGATGCGGATGTAGCGCAACTGCAGGCCAGGTTAAGCCATACTTCTGCAAGGGCCGATGCCCTGGTGGCTTACAACAAACTGCTGCAGGCTGCAGGTCTTTTACAAAAAAATAATTACTAAACATAACTGTTCATAAAGCATAAATATTATATATGGAACCGAATACCAAAGAAGCAGCAAATACAAAACCAGCTCCTGCTAAAAAAACAAATAAGACCTTTCTCATCATACTGGTGTTACTGGTAGTGCTGGGCGGATGGTTTGGCATCAGCAAATACATACACGGGCAGCACCACGAAGAAACAGACGATGCCCAGGTAGAAGCCAATATAAGCCCGGTAATTCCGCGCATATCCGGCTACGTTACACAGGTACGTGTTAAAGACAACCAGAAAGTAAAAAAAGGAGATACCCTGCTGGTGCTGGATGACCGCGATCTTAAAATTAAACTGGCACAGGCAACAGCAGCCCTGGCTACCGCTGAAAGCAACCTGGGAGCGGCAAAAGCATCATCAAACGCCGCCAATGCCAATATTGCCACTTCACGTGCCGGTATTTCTACTGTGGATGCACAAATTGAAACCGCTAAAATAAATGTAAAGCGCACCACGCAGGACTATGATCGCTATGCCAATTTAATAAAGGATCATGCCATTACGCAGCAGCAGTTTGAACAGCAGCAGGCAGCAAAGGAGACGGCAGAGAAACAGTTGCAGGTGTTGATTCAGCAAAAAAACCAGGCTTCTACACAAACCAGCGCAGTGGCATCTCAAAGTCAGGCTACTTCTTCGCAGATTGCCATTGCCAATGCAACTATTAAACAGCGCCAGGTAGATGTAGACGATGCAAAACTTACGCTTTCCTATACGGTCATTACCGCCCCTGAAGATGGCCTGGTGTCTAAAGTAAATGTACAGGAGGGGCAGTATGTTACAACAGGTCAGGCATTATTCAGCGTAGTACTGAACCAGGACATTTGGGTGGTGGCCAATTTTAAAGAAACCCAATTTGATAAAATGAAGGTTGGCCAGCGCGTAATTGTGCATGCCGACGCGTTTCCCGGTAAAGACTTTGAAGCAACCGTTGCTTCTTTTGGTGCAGCAACCGGCGCCCGTTTTGCTTTGTTACCACCCGATAATTCAAGCGGCAACTTTGTAAAAGTGGTGCAGCGTCTTCCGGTAAAAATAGAATTCAAACAACCTGCAGACACAATGATAAAACAATTGGTTGCGGGCATGAATGTTACGGTAGATGTTCATTTGGATTAGATCAGCAGATCATCCGCCTTCTTTCCGCATTTGGCGGAAGCGCTGATGGGCGGATGGCAGTACGTTTAAAAGATTAATTGTATGCAACAACAGGAATCATTGGTAACATATGGTGCGGCCAGGGTAATTATAACCCTTACCGCTATTATGTGTGCCCTGCTTGAAATAGTTGATACCACTATCGTTAATGTGGCATTGAATAATATGAAGGGTAACCTGGGCGCCAGCACATCGGAGGTAGGATGGGTGGTGACCGCCTATGCTATTGGCAACGTTATCATCATACCCATGACAAGCTGGCTATCGCAGCAGTTTGGCCGCCGTAATTATTTTGCAGCCTCTATCGTGTTATTTACCGTCTGTTCTTTTTTGTGTGGTAATGCAAATGGCATTTGGGAACTGGTTATTTTTCGTTTTATACAGGGCGCAGGCGGCGGTGCCCTGCTGGTTACCTCACAAACTATTATTACAGAAAGTTATCCGCCCGAAAAACGTGGTATGGCACAGGCTATCTACGGGCTGGGCGTAATCATCGGCCCCACATTGGGTCCTCCTTTGGGCGGTTATATTGTTGACCATAGTTCATGGCCCAATATTTTTTATATCAATATTCCCATTGGCATTATTGCTACTTTACTAACGCTGCAGTTTGTACGCAGTCCGAAATATGGCGAGAAAAGCGAAGGGAAAAATATAGACTGGCTGGGCATGGGACTGCTGGCACTGTTTGTGGGTTCACTGCAGTATGTGCTGGAAAAAGGACAGGACGACGACTGGTTCAGTGATCCCATTATTGCCACTTTGTCGGTTACCGCATTCCTGGGATTTTTCTTTTTTGTCTGGCGTGAGTTGACTTTCCGCAACCCGATTGTTGAATTAAGGGTGTTAAAAAATGGTAACCTGCGGGTGGGTACTATTCTGTCTTTTATTATGGGCTTCGGCCTTTACAGTTCTACTTTTATTATTCCACTATATACGCAGTCAACACTTGGCTGGACGGCGCAGCAGGCAGGTATGCTAATGATACCGGCCGCTATTACCACGGCTATTATGATGCCGCTGATTGGTCAAATGCTGCAAAAAGGAGCTCCAAAACAATACCTGATTGCATTGGGCATGTTCTTGTTTTTTGTATACTCTTTTTGGGGGTATAAAATTTTAACGCCAGATACGGCCAAAGAAAATTTTTTCTGGATGCTGATTGCGCGCGGCATTGGTCTGGGGATGTTGTTTATACCGATTACCACGCTTTCATTGTCTACATTAAAAGGCCAGCAGATAGGCCAGGGCGCCGCTTTTACCGGCATGATGCGCCAATTGGGTGGGTCTTTTGGAATAGCATTGGTGACAACATTTATGGCCCGGCAAAATATGGTACACCGGAGTGATTTGGTAACTAAACTGGATGTAAATAACCCTTCAGTAATGAACCATGTAAACGGTATAGCGCATGGTTTCGAGGCAAAAGGCATGGCCACCAATATTGCATTGCAAAGCAGTTATCAGTCGCTCGATTATTCCGTTGCCAAACAGGCCGCTATATTATCCTACATGGATGTTTTTTTATACCTGGGTATTATGTTTCTTGTTTGTATACCGTTTGTAATGCTGGTCAAAGGCGGGCAGGCAAAAAAAGCTGATTTAAGCGAAGCGATGCATTAAAAAGATATTGATGTACCTACGAAAAGCCTGCTTTACATTGAAGCAGGCTTTTTTTATTGCGGTTAAGCAGTACCGTCAAACTACTGGCTGTACTTATGAAAGAGCACCTGATATTCAAACAATATATATATGTTCTGTTTGCATCAATTTCACTAAATTTATTAGCAATTTATGTTTGTAAACTTTGTGCTATGAATTTTACCCCCGAACAGGATGCTGTTATTAATACCAATTGTAACCTGGTCATTAATGCCGTGGCGGGCAGCGGCAAAACCACCACGCTTATAGAATATGCAAGAACCAGGCCTGCCGGCAGCAAAATATTGTACCTGGCCTTTAATAAGACAGTCAAGACAGAGGCCGTACAGAAATTTGCCAGTGCCGGTATACCAAATGTAAAAGTAGAGACCGCCCATTCACTCGCCTACGAGCATATCGTCAAATTCAGCAATTACCACGTAAGCCAGGGGTATAAAAGCTATGAACTTTGCGATTTGCTGGCTATTCAAACCGGCGACCGCCATACTGATTTTATTATAGCTAACCACGTTAACCGGTTTATCAGTTATTTCTGCAACAGCAGGGCAGGCAAAGTGCAGGACATGAACTATGCCGATACAGTGACGGATACAAAGGCGAAAACATTCGTTAATAATTTCTATAAACAAATTGAACAGTTTACACGGGCGGCGCTTGCCAAAATGGACAAAGGCGAGGTGGCGGTGACCCATGATTTCTACTTAAAAAAATTTCAGCTCAGTAATCCACTGTTGCCCTACGATTATATTTTATTTGATGAAGGACAAGATGCCAGTGCTGCCATGCTGGATGTATTTTTGAACCAGCCCGCCATTAAAATAATTGTCGGCGATACACACCAGCAAATTTATGGGTGGCGTTATGCCATTAATAGCCTGCAGCAGGTAGATTTCCCGGTTTACCACCTTACCAACAGTTTTCGTTTTGATGAAGAAGTGGCGCTGATAGCCAATAAAGTGCTGGCCTGGAAAAAGGAATTAGGGCAAATACCCAGGATGAAAATCATCGGTGCCGGCGGGCCCACGGCCATCAGCAATACAAAGGCTACGCTGGGCCGCACCAATTTGGGTTTACTGTTAAATGCCATTGCGCAATGGCAGCATGGCGATATAAAAAAAGTATATTTTGAAGGCAATATCAGCAGCTATACGTTTGCTGACGAGGGTGCTTCTTTGTATGATGTATTGAATTTGCACAATGGAAAAACAGATAAAATAAAAGACAGGCTGATTGCCGGCATGAAAACCATGAAGGAGCTGGAAGATTATATTGATAAAACAGAAGACAACAGCCTTAAAATGATTGTTGAGGTGGTAAAAGAATTTGGCAACAAACTACCTGGCCTTATCAACGAACTAAAAAATAATCACAGCAGTTCCAAAGAAGAAGCCGATATGATTTTTAGTACCGTGCACCGCTGCAAAGGCATGGAATATGACGATGTAATATTGCTGAACGATTTTATCAACCAGGAAAAATTAAAAAAACAGGTAGCCCTTTATGGGGGAGATGACATTACAGTCCAGGACAAAAACAGGCTGGCCGAGGAAATAAATATTTTGTATGTGGCAATAACGCGCGCAAAAAATAAATTAAAAATCCCCCCTGAAATAAATCCCCTGCGCAGTATTGAACTAACGCAGCGGCCACCCGCTATAGTTACGGCACCAAAGAACTACCAGCGGAATATGTATAAAACCGACTGGGATTGGCATGACGGGGCATTGCCTGGTAAAGAGAAAAGCAGCTATGCAAGATCCGGTAACTATGGAAAAAAATGGTCAAAAGAAGATGAGGAGTTTCTTAAACAGTCACATCTTGCAGGCAGCAATTTGAAAGAACTGGCGGCGCAGTTGAGCCGTGGCGTACAGGGTGTGCGCATAAAGCTGATGAATTTAGGGTTGATGGATGAGGACGCCGGATTTTAGAATATTTTAGAAAGCCGGCTAAGATTGTTTCTCATGATCGCGGGAAAAAACGATATCGTGGAGATAGCATTCAGGTATAAATGCTGTAATTGCCATGAGCACCAGGGTGAGTTTGCATGATGCTATTTGAAGAACCGGAATTATGTTCTTGCGCTGCTGCGGCAATCTTATGTTGTAATAAAATGACTAAAAAGCTATGCCGCGAAGTCTTAATACTAAATACTAAATACTCTATACTGTAAGAATAGCAATAGCACTATGTTTTTTTCAGCCCTGCTACTGATGAAAAGGCCCGGAAAATGGTGAAAAAAACAATTGCAGAAACGTTTCAGGATTTGATATTTTTGTACAAATCGTTTTTTATGGATATCAGCGGAAAGATCATACAGTTATTGCCAGCCCAGGAAGGCCAGGGCAAAAATGGCACATGGAAAAAACAGGAGTTTATTTTAGAAACAGGCGATACTTATCCAAAAAAAGTATGCATTGCCGTATGGGGCGATAAAATTGACATAAAGGGTTTTAAAATGGGCGATACTGTAGATGTATCATTTGATGTGGAAAGCCGGGAATACAATGGCCGCTGGTATACTGATATAAAAGCATGGAAAGTAGCCGCTGCCAAACAAAAAGAAGGCGGCAACAAGGCCGCTCCTGCACCTGCTGCACCCATTGGTGGCGCTATGCCTTCAGATGATGATTTGCCTTTTTAAACGTATTACTGTTCGAATACGATAGCAAACCGGGGAATAACAGTTTCCCGGTTTGCTATTTAAAATACCTGTTCTTCAATATGCCCGCACAAGAAGATGCGCCGCAGCCCAATGCGGCTTTATTGCAGCAATTGATTCCGCCAGATGGTATGAAAATGCCCTTTGGTAAATACAAAGATTATTTTCTTTGCGACCTGCCTGTCTCTTACCTGGAATGGTTTCAGCGCAAAGGCTTTCCCAGGCGTAAACTGGGTGTATTACTTGGTACTATTTATGAAATAAAGATAAATGGCCTTACCTACCTGCTAACGCCATTAAAAGGCAAAAGCAATTACTACAACAAAAAATAAATATAACGGGACCCTGGTTTTATTACGATCACCTACGCGTGTCCCTGTTTCTTTTTTTGAGCTGGTTATCTAAGAAACGGATAGCCATGGCTGCCTGTTTTATCCCAAACAAACAGCCCCGGAAATACATGCAACAAATCATCCTGCGGCGTATATTCAGTGTCTCAAAAACAATTGCATGCCCATCTTTATTACAATAGCCGGCATATTTGTACTGGTATTGCTGATCTCTTATTTCAGGATGTATGCATTCCTGGCGTTTTTAATGGTGTCGGCAGGTATTGGATTGGCATTGGGCCTGAAGCCTGTGGCATTAATAAAATCTTTACAGGATGGTATTGGCGGAACACTGGGTTCCATTGCAGCTATTATTGCGCTGGGCGCTATGCTGGGTAAATTGATCGGACTGAGTGGAGCGGCAACACAAATTGCAGCAAAAATGACAGCATGGTTTGGTATAAAACATATTCGCTGGGCGTTTATGGTAACGGGTTTTATTGTTGGCCTGCCTTTGTTTTATTCAGTTGGGTTTATGCTGTTGGTACCTATTGCCATTACGGTAGCGGTTAGAAATGGTTTGCCGGCGGTTTACGTTGGTTTACCATTGCTGGCTTCGCTGTCAGTCACCCAGGGTTATCTGCCTCCGCATCCGGCGCCCCTGTTTCTCGTAAAACAGCTGAACGCAAATATGGCACTTACGCTGCTGTATGGAATCATTATTTCCATTCCCGCTATTTTAATTTCAGGTGCGTTGTATGGCTCAACGGTAAAGAAATATATTGCCCAACCAAATCTCTCATTTGTTGCCGCCGAAGTGCCTGCGGAAAAGTTGCCTTCTGTTTTTATTAGTTTTCTTGTGGTGTTGCTGCCTATCTTTTTAATTGCCATCAGTTCGGTGGTGAGCCCTTTTTTACCCGATAATAGTTTTATAAAGGATGGCTTTTTATTTATTGGCGATGCCACTATCAGCCTGTTAATAGCCGTTTTATTTGCCTTGTTTGCGCTAAACTTTTTTAAATACAACGATAAGCAGCAGGTAAACCAGCATTTTATAAATGCAGTGAAGGATGTTGCTGGTGTAATTTTAATTTTTGGAGGAGCGGGTGCATTGAAACAGGTGCTTACGGATGGCGGGGTATCGCAAATCCTTGCAGGGCATTTGCAGCATGCGCATTTAAATGCCTATGTGTTGGGCTGGAGTATTGCAGCCATTATCCGCGTATGCGTTGGTTCTTCAACAGTCGCCGGCATTACTACGGCCGGGTTTATTGCACCCATGATGTTAACCGGTTCCATTAATCCCAATCTTATGGTGCTGAGTATCGGGGCAGGCAGCATGATGTTCTCTCATGTAAACGACAGTGGTTTCTGGTTGTTCAGGGAATATTTTCAGTTGTCATTAAAAGATACCGTCAAAACCTGGTCGGTAATGGATACGCTGGTATCGGTAACCGGTTTACTGGGTGTGCTGGTGCTGCAATGGTTTGTTTGAGTTTTTTGGTAAACCGGGAAACTTTGCCGAAGCTGGTCTATGAATTTCGGTTCTTACTGTTTGTTTCAGCTTTGGTAAAGATTGAGTCGTCTTTATACCAAATCTTTTAAATTGTTTTTAAACAGGTTCTAGGATCTTGCAAAATTTATCAATGGTGCGTAGTCTCCTTTATCTGCTGCTTTAACTGCTTTCAAATATTCCTCTCTTGCATTATTATGTTTTACAAGGTTAGCAGCTCCCCAGCTAAAGACGTTTTTTTTGAAAACATGTTCAATAATGATATCTGCCAATAACCTGCTATGCCGTCCATTTCCATTGGGAAAACAATGTATGCTCACAATGCGGTGTTTACATCTTAATGCAATTTCGTCTTCATTAAATGATTTAGTTTCTATCCAATAAGAGCAATCATCCAGTAAGTTTCTTAGTTGTACAGGTATCTGCAATTTGTCGACACCGATATTTTTATTGGTATTCCTGAATGTTCCCGCCCACTTCCACACATCCCCATACATTTTCCTGTGCAGCTGTTTAATAAAAAGCTCACTGAAAATATCAGTGGATTTAAATTTTCTTTTCAATGTCCACAATACAGCTTTTTCGATATTCTGCTGCTCAAATTCGTCCAGTTCGCTGCGGGTACTGATGTTTTTTATCAACAGACCGTCTTTCTCATCTTCATCCAGCGGTGTTTGACCATAAACATATTCAGGATCTAATCCCATAGAATTTTTGGTAGCTCATTTTTAATTTCAAAAGCCCTGTCGCGAATGGCTTGTTCAATACGTTCCTTTGAGTTTTCCTGGTCTTCCAGTTTCATACTGTTTGATGTACGCATCACTATTTTAGTTGCAATAGCTGTTGCCTTCTTATCGATCAGGGCATTAAGCGAATCATCTTTGGGAACAAATCCATATACCAATTGCATATCCAGTGCAGTTGCTGTTTCGCGTAAGGAATTCAACGTAATCGTTCCGTCTTTTTCTCTTTGTTCAATTTCCAACATGCTTTGTTTGGTAATATGAAGACGGCTGCCCAACTGTTGCAAAGACATACCAATGGCTGTCCTTATTGCTTTAATCCAGCCGGTTGCCGGAACCGGCACATTTTTAAGTGCCAAAAATGTATGCATTCTGGCATCCAGTTGATCGATGTATAATTTTCCTTTAGCCATAAAAGTAAGGTTATAGCCTGATAATATTATGTAAAAGTAAGGTCATAACCTGACAAAACAAAATAAAAAGTAAGGTTATAGCCTTACTTTTTGAATCTAATAAATTCCACTTAAAACATCAGCACCACTTTTCCATTTTCATTCGAAGGGTTTTCAATTAAACGCAGGGCTTCGTCAATTTGGGTAAAAGGAAACCGATGCGAGATCATGTCCTTTACTTTCAATTTGCCCGATGTAAAATATTCGATCACGGTGGGGAATTTATTATTGTGCAACCTGGAGCCCCGCACATCAATTTCGCGGGCGGTAATGCTAAGCTGGCTGATAGCGGATGGTTCTTTGCCAAACCCAAGTGTGATAACCCTTCCTGCAGCACATACATAACTGAGTGCCTGTTCAAAAGATTTGCTGGTACAGGCGGCATCAATTACTACGGTTGCTCCATTATTTTCGGTCAGTGCCAGTATTTTTTCCCGCACATCCACTTCTTTTGCATTGATGATTTCATCGGCGCCGTATTGTTTTGCATATCCCAGTTTATAAGGCATTACGTCTGAAATGAAACAGGTAGCGTCATACAGCTTTACCATTTTTAAAATGCTTAAGCCTACCGGGCCGGCGCCCATTATAAAAACGGTATCGTGTTTTGTAATTTCCGCGCGCGAGCAAACCTGCGCTGCAATGGTAAAGGGCTCAATCATGATGGCTTCTTCCCAGGAGAGGTTTTCAGGTATATGGTAGATGTTTTCCCGGGGCATCACAATGTATTCCTGGTAGCCACCGTCTACATGCACCGATCTTACCTGTAATTTACTGCACACGTTTCGGCGGCCAATACGGCACTGGTAGCATTGGCCGCAACTAATTACCGGGTCCATGATAACATGATCGCCCACTGAAAAATTGTTCACCTCTTTTCCCATTTCCACAATTTCGCCGGCAATTTCATGGCCGATTACTCTTGGATAAGTGGCTACAGAAGAACTGCCATGATAGATATGAACATCCGAACCGCAGATACCGCCGGCTTTTACCTTTATTAAGACCTCTGTTGGCAATGCTATTACCGGCATGGGGCGTTCTTCAATTACTATGTGATGGGGCGTTTGTACGCAAAGTGCTTTCATACAGTGATTGTTTTATTAAAATGTATTGCATCCCGTTTTACGGCCTGTCTTTACATACCGGCCAGCGCTTTTACTTTGGCCCAGACACCGTCATCTACCGGAATGCCCAGCTGCATATTTTCGTGGCGGGTTTTTAATGATTGTTCGCCGGGATAAAAAATTTCGCCGTTCTCTTTTACAGGAACAGAAGATTTAAGCTGGGCAATGGTTTCGCTTAATGCATTGTCAATAAATTCCTGCGTATTAATCGCTACAGGATTGATGGCAATAAAAACCTGGCAACAGCTTCCGCAACTGCCTTTACCATATTTGTCTATGCCTGCCGTGGTAAGTCCGCCTGAAAGCAGGGCCGAAATAATATCCAGCAACACGGCAAATCCCGAGCCTTTCCAAAAACCTATGGGCAAAATTCTTTTGGTTTCTTCAATAGCACCCGGATCATCGGTAAGCGCGCCGTCCTTGTCGAATCCGCCCGCATAGGGCAGTTTTTGATTTTTAAGACGCGTTACCTGCAGTTTGCCGTAAGAATACTGAGACATGGCCATATCCAGTACAATATGACCTTCTTTGCGTGGCACAGCCATGATAAATGGGTTATTGCCAATAGCGCCCGATTTGGCGCCCCAGGCCGGCATGCATGTTTCGGTATTTGTCCAGCAAATGCCAATAAACCCTTTTTCGGCGGCCATCCAGCCATAAGCGCCACCGCGCATCCAATGGGTGGTATTGTTCAGGCTAACCAGGCCAAGACCGTTTTTTTCGGCAAGTTCAGTGGCGCGGTTCATGGCAAACTGTGCGTTCAAAATACCCGGCCCCATGTTGCCGTTGTAAATTTCCATGGTGCCCAGGCTCAGATCGAGCGTTGGTGAAGCATGTACATCTACCCATCCTTTTCCAATATAATCCACGAAACGTTCAACACGGTTCAACCCGTGAGAATACACACCATCCCTACTGGACGCTGTATGTGTTTCTGCGCAGATATCTGCTTTGTCCTCGGGCATTCCTGCATTGGTGAAAGACTTTTTGATGGTAGCTTTCATTTCGTTGAAACTAACCCTGGTCATATGTTGTGGAGATTTTTTATGTTGGCAATCATTGATACTGTTCCTTCGGGGGAAAATATAAACCCGGTAAACAGGCTTTACCCTGTATTAAAGATATTAAAACCCTCCGGGCAAACAAGATACAGGCTGAATTAAACAAGGGTGTGGGGAAGGGATAAAGCCAAAAATCCATCCATGCAGTTGCGTAGCCCGGGCAGGCAATTAATCCGCCAGCTCATTAAAAATAGCACGCGAGATTTCTCCGGGTTGTCCATTCCCAATTGTTTTGCCATTTATTTTCAAAACCGGCAGCACTTTTTTAGTGGTACTTGTAATAAATGCTTCTTTAGCATTTATAAGATGGTCGGGTGTAACAATGGCCTCTTTGATGTTGAAACCTTTCAATGAAAGAATTCTTTTTCTTGTTATTCCCTGTAAAATGTTTCTTGAAGGAGTAACGACCTCGTTTTTTTCCGTTACCAGGAAGAAATTGGATCTCGGGCATTCCGTAATTTCTGCGTTTTGGTAGTATAAAACATCATTGGCATTGTTCTCTTTTATAAAAGGTTGCAGATAGATGGCCTGCAGGTAATCAATTGTTTTTACCTGCGGCAATTGGCGTTGGTGGCGGTAGGTGACCAGCGTGGTGCCGGTGTTAAAATTGGCGGCATTAAAATGAAAAGCAGACTGGGTAATTAATAAATTGGGCGTAGCAGGCAGATAACCGTCTTCTGAATAACCACCGGTAAGGGTAATTCGGATACCGGAATCGGGAATATTGTTTTTTTCAATTAACTGCCTGATCATTGTTTCCAGCTGCGCCCGATCCAGACCGTTTGCCAGGCGCATTTCTGTGGCTGAGCGATAAAACCTGTCCAGGTGGTCATCTAAAAAAAGGGGCTGATGACTGGCTGTTCTGAAATAGTCGAAGATGCCATAGCCGCGCTGGATAGCCAGATCTGAAATTAAGATTTTTGCGTTTTCATTTGGCACCAGCGCCCCGTTTATGATTGCATACATGGTGTGAAATTATTTTTGAATGCCGTTATATTGTTTTATAATAGGTAGAACTTTTTCCATTGGCAATGCTGCTGCGGTATGCCCGTTTCTTCCGGTTGTGGTGGTAGCTGCAAACAAAGAATTAAGAATGGCTTCTTCAGTGGCTTCAATAGCAGCCATGAACAATGGAGAAGTGGCGTCGTTCTGCAATACCGGGCTATTGATAACTGGATTGTTTGGTATAAAGGGCACTCTTAACGCTTCTGCTGTAGAAAAAGCAATGGCATAATCGCCGCTGCCATTGGAAGCAATGCCGCCTGTTTTTCCCAGGCCCAGCAGGGCACGTTTGGCCAGGCGTAACAGGTTCCTGTGATCCAGGGGCGCATCGGTGGCCACAATGATCATGCAGGAGCCATCTACATTGTTTAAAAGCTGGTCGTGAAAATCAAATTTACCCAGTGCTTTTCCAACCGGAACCCCATTTATTTGCAGTACGCCCCCAAAATTTGTTTGCACCAGCACGCCAACAGTATAGCCTCCCAGGGTGGCCGGCAATTTGCGCGAAGAGCTGCCGATACCGCCTTTGAAACCAAAACAAACCGTTCCGGTACCAGCCCCCACCGCACCCTCTTCTACCGGGCCGGTGCGGGCGTTTTTCAATGCAGCCAAAACATCTTCTTTTTTTACATGCCTGCCCCGGATATCATTTAAAAAACCGTCATTGGTTTCGCCTACCACCGCGTTCACAGAGCCGATATTTTCATTTCCTTTTTGCTGCAGGGTATAGTCAATTACTGCATCCATGGCAACGGGTACATTCAGGGTATTGGTTAAAACAATGGGGGTTTCAAGATTACCCAGTTCATTTACCTGGGTGCTGCCGGCAAGTTTGCCAAAACCGTTTTCTACATAAACAGCCGCAGGAACTTTTTGCTGAAAAATATTGCCCTCATAAGGTAGTATGGCTGTAACGCCGGTCCGGATGGAATCGCCCGCGATAAGCGTTGTATGTCCAACCAAAACCCCGGCCACATCGGTAATGCTGTTTAGTTTGCCAGGCTGCATAACGCCGGTTTTTATACCGTAATCGCGGGCTCTTTTTTTGCCCTGCGCCGGCAAAAGCAGGGGCAGAAAAAATACAATGAGAAAAGAAAGCTTTAGCTGCATGTTACAAGTATAGGCATTTTTAGGATATCCATTCGGGGTACAAGCGTGTTTGCCGGTTTTGTTCATTTCAATAATAGTTGACTTTTCTCCGATGTTCTTCGGATTTTTTGCGGAGAATAACCAGCCTATTCTCCGCATTTTTTGCGGATAAATATGGTTTTGCGGTAAATAGCTCATATATTCACCGTATATTTTACGGAAAATGTCAATTTACATCCATCAATTACCTCATTGGCCCAGGTTTACATGGAAACAAGAACAGGTAACACCCGTGTTGGCAGAAGTCCGCCACCGGCAAGGCAGGTTATTGGGGCGTATGGAAGGCATGGGTTTCCGTTTGCAGGCCGAGGCAAACCTCCAAACACTTACTCTTGATGTCTTAAAATCAAGCGAAATTGAAGGGGAGTTATTGGATGCCGGGCAGGTTCGATCTTCCATTGCCCGCCGGCTGGGAATGGACATAGCTGGGTTAATACCTGTAGATCGGCATGTGGAAGGGGTGGTTGAAATGATGCTGGATGCCACCCAACAATACAGGCAAGCCTTATCTGCAGATCGCCTTTTTGGCTGGCACGCTGCACTCTTTCCAACAGGTAGAAGCGGCATGTATAAAATTACGGTTGCCGCCTGGCGTGATAATAAAGAGGATGATCCGATGCAGGTGATTTCAGGGGGAATGGGAAAAGAAAAAATCCATTTCCAGGCACCGGATGCCGGCCGGTTGGAAGAAGAGATGACACACTTTATCAATTGGTTTAATGAAGACACAACCATGGACGGGGTATTAAAAGCAGGAATTGCTCACCTTTGGTTTGTAACGATACACCCTTTTGATGATGGCAACGGACGTATAGCCCGTGCCATTGCAGATATGCAGCTTTCCCGTGCGGATGCATCGGCGCAACGTTTTTATAGTATGAGCACACAAATCCGTAAAGAAAGGTCAACCTATTACAATATTTTAGAAGCTACTCAAAAAGGTTCGATGGATATCACGGTCTGGCTCACTTGGTTTTTGCAATGCCTGGGGCGTGCTTTGGAAGCTACAGACGAAACACTTGCCCTGGTATTGAAAAAAGCCCGTTTTTGGGAGAAACATGCTGCAACTATTTTGAACGAAAGACAACAATTGATACTAAACAAATTACTGGATAATTTTGAAGGAAAACTGAACACTTCCAAATGGGCTAAAATTGCTAAAACATCTCAGGATACGGCGCTGAGAGATATACAAGACCTGATAAACAAAAATATATTGACGAAAGAGCCAGGTGGAGGAAGAAGTACAGGTTATGTACTGATAGATTAATCACTATGCTATATCATTAAATAAATATAGCAGCTTTTTGAAAATTGTCGGTCCAGGCTTCGCGCAATTGTGTGGCGAATCACACCACACCGCCCTGCAACACACTTCAAAGTCCCTTTAGTAACGACGGGTTTTTTTGTTTAACCTGTTCACATTAAAATATACCTGGCAGGCAGTGGCCGCGGCAGAAAAAGCGAAAACAACCGGCGGAAATTTTTTTAGTGCAGATCCTTTCTCTGCTTTCGAAAAATGATTTGAATGGCCAATAATTATTGCTATTTTGTCGTTCGTAAACCTTACCTGTATACACATGAAAAACAATACCGCCCGGGCCGTTCTTGTCATTCTTACTTTAACCGTTGCATATTCAGCTATTTTTTCCTTGTCTGGTTGTAAGAAAGACGTTCAAACCATAACGGTTCATGACTCCATCAACGTTGTAAAACACGATACTTTATACAAGCGTGATACCCTGTATAAAGTCGATACGGTCGATTACGACAATATATGCCCGCTGAGAGGTCTTTATGTGGGCACCAACACGCAATCAAATGGCGCGCACTCGAATTCTATTTACACTTTTTATGATAACCATTTTGCAATCGGTCAGGAAACGCTCAACGGTCCGGCTACCTCGTGGAGCGGCTTCAGGAATACCTGCGATAGTGTAATTATGTCTGTTTACTATGTTTCGAATAACAGTTATTACCTGCTAAAAGGAAAGATTTCAAGCGACAGGAAAACAATTTCGGGCACGTACATGACAAGCGATGGCTTGTATTACGGGGTGTTTACCATGTCTAAATAATTTACGCGCGGATAATTACAGTGCTCTTATACTATAGCTGTTTGTTAAGTTTATTTCAGGTCAAAGGCGCTTTATTGGCGCAAGTATGATGATAAGGGTTGCAGAAACATCTTACGCCATCTGCCCGCAACGAAATGGAGAGGCAGAGACCTGCAAAAATTAAGAAAACTCAAGTTTGATAAAAAAGATTGTCGCCACTGTGAAATCTCCTTTCATCATTTATCAAACATATTGAAAAGATGATCGGAATTTTCCATTTCCCGGTCATTATAAAGTAACAAAAGATTGCTTCAATTATGTCTATTGCAGAAGCTGTTTACCGTCAATTCAACAACCTGTAATCATTCGGTGATTGTCCAACTTTTTGTTTGAAGAGTCTTGTAAAATGCTGCGGATATTTAAAACCCAGTTCGTAAGCAATCTGACTAACAGATTTGCTTTGGTCAAATATTTTTTCTTTTGCCACGTCAATCAATTTAGACTGGATATAATCTTGTGCCGTTTTTCCTGTTTCCTTTTTTATCAGGTCACCAAAATAACCCGCGGATAGATTTAATTCAGCTGCGCAATAGGTCACAGATGGCAACCCGACCGTCTGAGGTTTGTCTGTCTGAAAATAGTCATTTAACAATATCTCAAATCTTTCTAAAAGCCCCTTGTGTACATTTTCACGTGTAATGAATTGACGCTCGTAGAACCGCGTGCAATAGTTTAAAAATAATTCTATATTAGATATAACTAATTTTTTACTCTGTTTGTCAATGGGGTGTTCCAGTTCGTATTTAATCTTCGAGAAACATTCGAAAACAATCTTTCTTTCCCGTTCTGAAAGATGGAGCGCTTCATTGGATTGATAGCCAAAGAAACTATATTCCGGCATATGACGGCCAAGCGTAGTACCATGTAATAAATCTGCGTGAAAGATAAGTGCAAAACCTTTTGGCTGATAGGTCTCCCCATTGCTGTTCATGCCTGCAACCTGTCCGGGAGCAATAAAAACCAACGTTCCTTCCTGGTAGTCATAAGTATGCCGGCCATAAACCAGATCTCCGCATTTTACTTCCTTCAAAAAAATGGTATAAAAACCGAAATACATTTTCGAGCCTTGGCGCGGGTCGGCCCTGGATAAATCTACAACACTGACCAGGGGGTGCAGGGTTTCGTTGTTGTTAAAAACGTTATAATCATTAACTGTTTCAAAGCGCCGCATGGTGTCCATATACATGTTATTTGTGCCGGATAAAATTACCATTTTAATCTTCCTCTTATTGCATTGACAAACCAGATCCGCGAAATTGGTAGGAGAAACCGGGATCTGTATACAAGTTTGTTTGTATAATGAAGGGACCTTTATGCCTACTCCAAACAGTCCAAAGCCCCCTCAGCAAATACAAAAATCCAAGATGAAAAAAGTACTACTAAATCTTATTAATGTCCTGATTGTGTCCAATATATACGCTCAGTCCAACCCCGTTGTTCATACAGCTTCGGGATTATTGCGCGGTGTGGAAGAAGAAGGCATAGCTATTTTTAAAGGCATCCCCTATGCAGCAGCGCCGGTAGGGGACTATCGCTGGCGGCCGCCGCAACCCTTTCCTTCATGGACTGGCGAACGCGATGCCACTAAGTTTGGAGCTGATTGCCCACAGGTTGGTTTTCCCCGTGGTGCTGACTCCATTTCAAAGACATCGTCGGAAGATTGCCTGTTTTTAAACATATGGACTCCTGCGGCGACTAAACCAGGATTAAAGCTTCCGGTAATGGTTTGGATTCACGGCGGAGCATTTGTATTTGGAAGCGGTTCCCAACCTGATTTTTCAGGGAAGCAATTTGCAAAACAGGGCGTCATTCTAATCACCTTCAATTACCGGTTGGGCCGGCTCGGTTTTTTTGCTTTTCCTGCGCTTAGTAGTGAGCACCCCGGGGAACCAAAAGGAAATTATGCTTATATGGATCAAATCGCCGCGCTAAAATGGGTGCAAAAAAATATTACTGCGTTTGGAGGCGATCCGAACAACGTGACCATATTTGGTGAATCAGCAGGCGGTGTATCGGTACAGTCACTCATCACAATTCCTGCTGCTAAGGGCCTTTTCCAAAAAGCTATTATAGAATCAGGTGGTGGCCGTGACGGGGTTTTGACGGGCAGGCCTATAAGTAAAGAAGATGCTGATTCATATTATCCCGTTTCAGCTGAAACAATAGGAAGAAACTTTGCAAAGAAGCATGGTATAAATAATTCTGATGCCACTGCCCTGGCCAGCCTCCGTTCTTTAAGTGCGGCACAGATTGTAGATGGCGGCCAGGAAACTGATGGCCGCGGAGGCGCACCCATATATGCAGGGCCTATTGTAGATGGTAAATTGGTAGTGGAAACCGCACAAAGTGCATATCAGGCCGGCAGGCAGGCAAACATTTCACTCATCATCGGGTCCAATAGTGCAGAAGTGCCGGCCGGTTTTGTAAATGCACGTTCAAAGGATGATTTATTCAGTTTGTTTGGAAGGATGAGCAACGAGGCCAGGGCGGTTTATGAACCCGATAGCACAACCGAATTTGCCAAAACTCTTACACTGGTGAACACAGATAAGGTATGGGCAGAACCAGCCCGCTTTACCGCGCGGGCTATTACTGCAAAAGGCCAGCACGCCTACATTTATCTCTTTTCTTATGTCTCACCTGCTATGAAGCCGATGATGCGTTACGGTGCTGGACACGCTTCAGAAATTGCTTACGTATTTAATAATTTGAGGAGCTGGAGCGGTTCCGCGGTAACATCCGGCGACTCGGCTGTAGCAAAAATGATGAACACCTATTGGGCAAATTTTGCCAAAACTGGTAATCCCAATGGGAGCGGACTTGCCCAATGGCCTTTATATGAGCCGAAAAAAAATGAAATACTGGAATTCAAACCAGATGGCTCTGCAGCTGGTGAAGTTGATCCCAGGAAGTCAAGGCTTGATGTAATTGAAAAAGCTGTCAATTCAGGAAATCTTCATTAATGAGGGCTATACAAAATAGTCAGGTGATGATTTTTCCTGTCAGCAATATTGGTAGAGATTACCGCAATATGTATACAGGAAGAATTGAAAAATGAAAAGACCTTTGTTTGATAAAACAAAAACAATGGAAACAGTTAAATTGAATAATGGCGTAGAAATGCCTATCCTGGGATTCGGCGTTTTCCAGGTTAAAGATTTGGCAGAATGTGAAAGAAGCGTCGTAGATGCAATAGATGTTGGCTACCGTCTGATTGATACGGCGCAATCCTATGAAAACGAAAAAGCGGTGGGCAATGCCATCAAAAAATCTGGTGTGCCAAGGGAGGAATTGTTTATTACCACTAAACTCTGGATTCAGTCAGATGGCTTTACAGGAACAAAAAAAGCTTTTGAAAATTCATTAAAAAAACTACAACTGGGTTACGTTGATCTCTATCTGATTCATCAGCCCTTTGGTGATGTATATGGTGAGTGGAGAGCCATGGAGGAAATATATAAAGAAGGAAAAGCCAGGGCGATTGGAGTAAGTAATTTTCAACCAGACAGGTTGATTGATTTGATCATTCATAATGAAATCCTTCCGGCGGTTAATCAAATTGAAACGCATCCTTTTCACCAGCAAATTGAAACGCAGGCATTCTTAAAAGAAAATAATGTACAGATAGAATCCTGGGGACCGTTTGCGGAAGGCAAGAATAATCTTTTTCATAATGAATTACTCGCCTCAATTGGTAAGAAATATAACAAAAGTATTGCGCAGGTAGTCATCCGCTGGCTGACACAAAGAGGCATCGTAGCTATACCAAAATCGGTACGCAAAGAAAGGATGGAAGAAAATTTGAACAGCCTTGATTTTACATTAAGCAATGAAGATATGGATGCCATCAAAACATTGGACACCAGTGCCAGCCTGTTTTTTGATCACCGCGATCCTAAAATGGTAAAATGGCTGGGCGAAAGAAAATTGAATAATAATTAACGCGTTTAAAAAATCGGAACGATGCAAAAAAGAGTTTTAGGAAAAAGCGGGCTGGAAGTGTCAGCACTGGGTTTGGGTTGTATGGGATTGAGTTTTGGCTATGGCCCGGCAACAAATAAAGAAGATGCTATCAGGTTAATCAGAAACGCATATGAACTGGGAGTTATTTTTTTTGACACTGCAGAAGCATATGGACCATATGATAATGAAGTACTGCTGGGCGAGGCATTAGCTCCTTTTCGTAATGAAATTGTGATAGCTACAAAATTTGGGTTTAAAGATGGCAAGCCAACGACAGGCTTAGACAGCAGGCCTGAAAACATAAGGGCTGTTGCAGAAGCTTCGCTGAAACGTTTAAAAACTGATGTTATTGATTTGTTCTATCAGCATCGTATGGATCCCAGTGTTCCTATTGAAGAAGTGGCAGGAACGGTAAAAGATTTGATAGAGGAAGGTAAGGTGAAATTTTTTGGGATGTCAGAAGCGGGCGTACATTCTATTCGCAAAGCCCATGCCGTTCATCCTGTTGCTGCATTGCAAAGTGAATATTCGTTATGGTGGCGTGAACCGGAAGAAGAAATCATTCCGACGCTGGAAGAGTTGGGTATTGGCTTTGTGCCGTTTAGTCCGTTAGGTAAAGGGTTTTTAACCGGTAAAATTGATGAAAAGACAACATTTGATAAGAACGATTTTCGAAATACAGTGCCTCGTTTTTCAGAAGAAAGCCGGATGGCAAATCAGGCGTTGGTTGATTTACTCGCGGGGATTGCAAAAGAAAAAAATGCAACAAACGCGCAAATAGCATTGGCATGGCTGCTCGCACAAAAACCCTGGATTGTTCCCATCCCTGGCACAACAAAAGTTCACCGGTTGGAAGAAAATATTGGCGCAGCATCAGTGATCCTGGGTGCTCACGACCTTAAAGAAATAAATGATGCTGTTGCAGGTATAGAAGTGAGCGGTGCACGGTATAGTGAACAAGGTCAAAAAATGATCAATCGTTAAATGGATTGCCTTTATAAGATTATTCCCAAAAAGTCATCAAAATGAAAAATGCCATTTATGTTATGCTGCTTGCGGCAGCAATGTTGCCCGGGCAGACAGATGCTCAGGACTCTACTCTTTTTCCAAGAGGGGCGGTAGGCGCGAACACAAACAATTATACCGGTACAATCTGGCTTAGTGAATTAAATCATCCGGACAGCAACTTTACTTTCAGTCTCGCACAAGCCGTCTATGCGAAAGGTTCAAAATTAGATTGGCACGTTCATCCGGGTGGGCAATACCTGCTGATCACCGGAGGAACAGGCTATTACCAGGAAAAAGGGAAGTCCATTCAAGTCGTGCACAAAGGGGATGTGATTAAATGTTTGCCCGGCGTGGAACACTGGCACGGTGCGGCACCAAACAGTACTTTTTCTTACGTTGGTGTTACTCCCACTGCAAAAGGAAAAACCATTTGGTTAAAAAGAGTAACCGATGAAGAATACAACAACGCAAAAAAATAATTTCTATTATAAGCTTGAAATTTTTAAAATATGAAAAAAGTTATTCTTGGAGTGTATTTGTGTTCCGCCTTTGCGCTGCTATCACAGGCACAGGCAAAACTACCAAATGCCCCGGCAACAAATACAACCAGGGAAGAACAGGAACTACTTAATCTTTCTAAAACAAAATGGACATGGATGGCGGACAAAAACACAGATTCTTTAAATACGCTGTTTGAGGAGAAGTGTGTCTTTGTTCATATGGGGGGAAGCTGGGGGAAAACACAGGAACTGAGTACCATCAAAACTGGCAACATATGGTACAAAAAAGCGGAATTATATAGTGCATCGGTAAACATTTTCAGTAATACAGCCATCCTGTTGAATGATATCGACCTGCTGGCCGTTGTGGGAGGCAATGAAGTTACACACGCTTTTATGGTCACTGAGGTCTACTTGAAAGAAGGCGGCAAATGGAAAATGGGTTCTCTCACATTTTCAACGTTGTTAAGGCCCGTCAAAATGAATAACAATAAATAACAAGTTGAACGAACACTAAACATATTACTACTATGAACAGAAGAAATCTTTTCAAAGCCGGCTTGGCAATTGCAGGCGGTTCAATGTTAACCACGGTCGCAGCAGCGAAAGAGTATAGTTCGAAAGAAAAAACTAAAAGAGTAAAAATAGGCCCCGTTACAAATCCGTAACTTTAGAGAAGGGTCGAACATAATGTTGTTCTTATTTATTATTGTTTACACAAAAACAGGCTATGATGACAAAACAAGCAAATCCAATCAGCAGGAGGTCATTTTTGAAATCATCAGCACTTGCCAGTGGTGGACTAATGATAAGTTTTAGCTGGCTGTCATCATTTAAAGGTCCGGGTCTATCGGGTGACAGTGACCTGCCCGATCTGCCGGAGCAATGGCATGAATTAACCGGGTATATAAAAATTACGCCGGACAATGTTGTTAAAATCTATAATCCCAATCCTGAGTTTGGCCAGAATGTTATGACCACGCTTCCGATGATCATTGCCGAAGAACTGGATGCAGACTGGCAGCAAGTTGTCGTAGAAATGGGGCCGCACGACAGCGTAAAACTGGGACCGCAATTTACCGGTGGCAGTAATTCAACCAGGATGTACTGGAAACCCCTGCGCGAAGCAGGTGCCGCAGCCCGTCATATGTTACTTGATGCCGCGTCGCAAACCTGGAATGTTCCTATAGAGGAGTTGACTACAAAGGCTGGTATGGTTATGCATGGAAAATCGGGCAAGTCAGGAAAGTATGGAGATTTTGCTGCTAAAGCCGCAACGCTTGTCATACCCAAAGGCATCAAGCAAAAAGATCCAAAGGAATTTACGGTGGTCAGGCATTCTAAAAAAAATGTGGAAGCGGCTAAAATTGTCAGCGGCAAACCATTGTTCGGACTGGATTACAAGCACGAAGGCATGCTCATTGCTATGATAGAACACCCACCGTCTTTTGGAATGAAACTTAAAAACTTTGATGCAACCCAAACACTGCAAATGCCAGGCATCAAAAATGTATTCAGCCTGAAACTATATGAAGACGGATTTGAACTCGCAGGTTTTGATACCAGAACTTTTAACGATTTGCTGGTGGTGGTTGGAAATACCACCTGGGAGGTGATGAACGCAAGAAAGAAATTAAAAGTTGAATGGGAACTAGTTGTTGAAACAAAAGAAACGATAAATAATTTTGGGCGAAAACAAGAAGTCGTTATTCCTGCCGGCCTGCCAAGCTCGGAAGAACAACATAAACAAATGCAGGCGAAAGCAAAAGAGCCCGCAGCATTACTGCGCAAGGACGGAGACCCGGAAACTGCCTTTAGTAACGCAGCGCAAATACTGGAGCGAACATATAATGCGCCGTTCCTTGCTCACAACTGCATGGAACCAATGAATTTTTTTGCGCATGTTACCGATGAAAAGGCTTTGCTGGTTGGTCCTTTACAAGCGCCGGGCTGGACCGAACCAACACTCGCAAAAATTTTACATCTGCCGCCAGAAAAAATTGAAATCCAAATGACGCGTATGGGTGGCGGATTCGGCCTGCGGGCATATGGTCATTACTTGTGTGAAGTTGCGCTCATCTCTAAAAAAATAAAAGCGCCCGTTAAACTGATCTATACAAGAGAGGATGACATGACATATGGCATCTACCGTCCCATGTACACAGCTACTTACAGGGCTGCGCTCGATGCAAATAAAAACCTTACCGCCATCCATGTTAAAGGAGGTGGCATACCAGAAAATGCTGTGCATGCAAACCGCTTCCCCGCAGGCACCGTTGATAACTACCTGGCAGAAGGCTGGCAATTACCGTCCAATATAACTATTGGCGCATTCAGGGCACCGAGATCAAATTTTGCGGCAGCAGCAGAACAATCATTTCTCGATGAACTGGCTGAGCAAATGGGTAAGGATCCAATAGAATTCAGGCTCGAACTACTAAAGCGCGGAAAAGAAAATCCGGTGGGTAAAAACAATGAGTATGATGCAGACAGATATGCTGGTGTATTGAAACTGGTGCGTGAAAAGTCCGGATGGGGTAAGCCAGAAAATAGAAAATACAGCCGGGGCGTAGCCGCGTATTTCTGTCATAATTCTTATGCTGCCCATGTAGTGGATATTTTAATGAAAGATGGCAAACCATATGTGGAACGTGTTTTCAGTGCTATTGATTGTGGTATTGTTGTAAACCCGGATGCTGCTGCTAATATGGTAGAGGGAGCTGTTATCGACGGCATCGGAAATTCTTTTTATGGAAAATTGAGTCATAAGAATGGCGCAGCAGAGCAACAAAATTTTCATAACTACAGGATGATACGCCACAGTGAAGCACCGGCATCTATTGAAGTGCATTTTGTGCAAAATGATATTGATCCAACGGGTTTGGGTGAGCCGCCTTTCCCGCCGGTATTTGGCGCCGTTGCAAATGCGCTTTACAGAAGCACGGGCAAACGGCATTATAATCAACCGTTCATGGATGCATTGCTGCAGCAAAACAATGAACCCGATAATTCAACGGAAAGAGCCGTGGATAAAAAAACCGACAAGGCAAATAAGAAAAAAGCATTTTAAACTTCCAGTTATGATTACATTAAACATCAATACAAAGAACTATGAAGTAGATGTGGATCCTAATACACCACTATTATGGGTGTTGAGGGATCATATTAACCTGGTAGGAACAAAGTACGGTTGTGGTGTTGCGCAATGCGGAGCCTGTGTTGTGCATTTAAATGGCGATGCGGTGCGGTCTTGTGTTACCAAAGTAAGCCGCGCCGCAGGTCAACAGGTTGTTACCATTGAGGGTTTGTCAGCCAGCAATGATCATCCCCTGCAAAAAGCATGGATGGAACTGGATGTGCCGCAATGTGGTTACTGCCAGGCGGGGCAGATTATGTCTGCAGCTGTGTTATTAAGGGAGAACCCCAACCCGACTGATGAAGACATAGACAATGCTATGGAAGGAAATATCTGCCGTTGCGGAACTTACCTGCGCATACAAAAAGCTATTCACCTGGCAGCGGAAATGCAACGGAAAGGACAATAATAATAACGAACTAATAAGCATAGTAATAAAAGTACAATTTACCTGCATCATAAAAACTCACACCAATGCATGCAAAATTTCTTATCGTTATCACGGCACTGATTACTGTTACAGGTTTTATTACAAGCGGTTTCACAATTAATGAAGCATCAATAAATGATGAATCAAAAAAAACACATCCTGATAACACGGTTAAGTCCGACAGTGCCGCTTCAGCTAAAGCTTTTCTGCAGGTGTACAAAGTTTTGATGAGTCCGCGTTGTATGAATTGTCATCCGGCAGGTGATATACCGTTGCAGGGAGACGACAGCCATTTGCATACTATGTCGCCAAAACGGGGTAAAGATGGACATGGATTATATGCGATGAAATGTACCAATTGCCACCAGCCCACGAATACGCCCGGAATGCACACACCACCAGGTAATCCGAAATGGGCTTTGCCGCCTTCAGATATGAAAATGGTTTTTCAGGGGAAGACGGCCCGTCAACTGGCGTTACAAATCCGCGATTACAACCAGAACGGTCATAAAAATAAACAACAGTTATTGGAACATGCCCGCGACACGCTTGTGAAGGCGGGTTGGAATATGGGCGAGGGTCGTCCTGCACCGCCGCTGAGTTATTCTGCATTTTTAAAAGCATGGGATACATGGATTGATAAAGGGCTGTATGCACCGGTGAAGTGAGAAATGCAGGAATTAAACACATTGGTGCTCGGCCAAAAATCTGTCTCAATATTCAATCCCTGATATACATATTCAAGTGATCCATTCAATAGCCCCCCACCACCAAGGGCAATAAAACCACTTGTATTCGGGCGGTTGACCATAATCTGATCTTTTGTGAAAGCTTGGTACCGTTTTCTATAAATTCTTAGTTTAGTTGCCGGTGGAACCTTTAGCGAAACGGGCTAACCATAAAAAACCCCGAAATACCTTCCTATAAAGTATTTCAGGGTCTTTTTCCGTGGTGTGGGGCGGGATTGAACCGCCGACACATGGATTTTCAGTCCATTGCTCTACCAACTGAGCTACCGCACCATCCTTTTCAAAATCGGTCGTTTATTTTGAGCGGGCAGCAAAAATAGTATTTGCCACTTAAAATCTGAAATGTTTTTTAGAACACGAATCCGGTCCCACAAATCCTCCTGATTTCCACATTCATCACATTTCCACATTTATCACATTTTCACATTGTTCCTACATGCCGTACTCGCTCAAAAACTTAATCCGCATGATTTTCAGCTGCTCCCAGGTATAATTGCCTTCATTCAACTCCTGCTGGGCAATTTGCAAAGACGAGGTTTCGCATCCTTTAAAGTAATCGATAATCTCCTCCTGCTCATACTCGTCCAGCATATCATCAATGGCATAGTCAAGGTTTAGCTTGGTACCGCTGGCGGCAATGGTTTCCATTTCTTCCATCAGGGCATCCATGCGCCAGTCTTTGTTTTTGGCTATCACTTCCAGCGGCATTTTTTTGTCTACCTGCTGTATAATGAACACCTTGCTCATACTCTTATTGGCCACGCTTTTCATCACAAAATCATCGGGTTTCTGTACGTCGTTCTCTTCCACGTATTTGGCAATCATCTCTACAAACGGCTTACCATAACGCAGGGCTTTTCCCTTGCTTACACCCTGGCATTTTTCCAGCTCCTGTATGGTAGTGGGGTACATGGTGGCCATGTCCTGCAGGGAATTTTCAAGGAAAATAACAAATGGCGGCAGCCCTTTTTTCCTGGCCTCTTTCTGGCGCAATTCTTTTAACTGCTCAAACAATTTATCATCGGCCGCGGCTGTTTCGGGGTTGTTTTCTGTTTCCTCATCATCGGCATTGGCCTCTTCAAACAGGTTGTTCATTACTATGGGGAAGCTTTTTGGCTTCTTCATAAAGGCCTCGCCCTGTTTGGTAATTTTCAATACGCCATATTCCACAATATCCTTGCTCAGCAGGTTTTCAAGCAGCATCTGGCGTACCAGGCTGTTCCAGAAATGGTGCGGCTGATCGTTGCCGATAGCAAACTCATTCAGGGCATCATGCCGGTACATCTGTATTTGCGGGGTAAGCCTGCCGGCCACAATGTTCACGGTATAATCTGTGGCAAAACGTTCGTCCAGGGCTTTTATCACCTTTAATACCTTTACGGCATCATCTTTTGCCTCTACCCTTTCTTTGGGATGCAAACAGTTATCGCAGCTTCCGCAGTTTTCATCGCTGTAGGTTTCGCCAAAATAATTCATCAGCGTTTTTCTGCGGCAAACGCCACTCTCTGCATAGGCCACGGTTTCATTGATGAGCTGGGCACCCACTTCACGTTCTGTCAGCGGCTTGTCGCGCATCAAATGCTCCAGCTTGCTTACGTCTTTATGAGAATAGTATAAAATACATTTTCCTTCCAGCCCGTCGCGGCCGGCCCGCCCGGTTTCCTGGTAGTAGTTTTCTATTGATTTGGGTATGTTGAAATGTATTACGAACCGGATGTCTGGTTTGTCGATGCCCATGCCAAATGCAATAGTGGCCACAATTACCTGGGTGTCTTCTTTCAGAAAAAGATCCTGCCTGCTGGCCCGCAACTTGCTGTCGAGGCCCGCATGGTAGGCCACGGCTTTAATACCGTTCGATACCAGCAGCTCGGCCAGTTCTTCGGTGGTTTTGCGGTTCAGGGTATAGATAATGCCGCTTTTGCCTTTGTTGGTTACAATAAACCGGACAATGCTTTTGAGGGTGTCTTCTTTTTTAATTTTTGGCAGCACCTCGTAATACAAATTGGTGCGGTTAAAAGAAGAAATGAATATTTTAGGCTTGCGCAGTTCAAGGTTTTTTACAATATCGCTCTGCACTTTTGGGGTAGCAGTAGCCGTTAGGGCTATAACCGGCAGGCTGGGGTTAATCTGGTTCATCATTTCGCGCAGGCGGCGGTATTCGGGCCTGAAATCATGACCCCATTCTGAAATACAGTGCGCTTCATCTACAGCAAAAAATGAAATGGTAAGGTCGCTGAAAAAAGAACGGTTGTCTTCCTTGGTCAATGTTTCGGGCGCCACATAGAGCATTTTTGTTTTGCCCGATTTCAAATCATCATGTACTTCTTTTATTTCTTTTTTATTCAGCGTGGAATTAAGGAAATGCGCCACTTCATCATTGCTGCTATAGCTGCGTACCAGGTCTACCTGGTTTTTCATTAATGCTATTAACGGGGAAACAATAATGGCTACACCCTCACTAATCATGGCCGGCAACTGGTAGCAGAGGCTTTTTCCGCCGCCGGTAGGCATTATCACAAATGTATCTGTACCGGAAAGTAAGGTCTGGATAATCTCTTCCTGGTCGCCACGGAAAGAATCAAGACCAAAATATTCCTGCAATGGTTTCAGCAAATCAATTTTGCCTCTGCTCTTTGCAACGGATGTTTTACTGGTTTTTGCAACTGCCGGTTTAGCAGCTTTGGTCGTAGATTTTGGTTTGGAAGAACTGGTAGACATGCTCATTGATTTTCTATCTCATAGGGTTATACATTACTAATTAAGGTACTTAAAAAAACGGAACCAAAATGATAAAGTTTTAACCTTAGTACTGTACGCTGATAAACAGGCGTGAAGCGGATTCCGGCATTTTTTTAAGGATGGCGAAGGTAACAAAAAACAATGGTTAAAACTGGTAATATTTGTTAAAGCGGCATAACCCAAACAAACAAATCAACAAACACCGCTGGTTCGCCATTATAACTTACAAACGCCAGTATTTTTCTTTAACAAATCTATGCCCGGTAAACTATAACTTTGCCCGCTGAAAATGAACGCAAAAGCAATCCTTGATACCGCAAAACGAACCATTGGCCTGGAGGCAGCCGCTATTGATGGCTTACAGGCCTTCCTGAACGACGATTTTGCCAGGGCCGTAGAACTGGTGTACAAATGCAATGGCAGGCTGGTGGTAAGCGGTATTGGAAAAAGCGCCATCATAGCACAAAAAATGGTGGCCACATTTAATTCTACGGGCACACCGTCGCTGTACATGCATGCAGCAGATGCCATCCATGGCGACCTGGGCATGGTTCAGACGGAAGACACCGTAATGGTTATCAGTAAAAGCGGCAACAGCCCGGAAATCAAGGTATTGGTGCCACTGATTAAAAATTTTGGTAACCCGTTAATCGGTCTTGTGGGCAACCTGGATTCTTACCTGGCGCTACAGGCGGATATCATCATCAACAGCACGGTATCGGAAGAAGCCTGTCCCAATAACCTGGCCCCTACCAGCAGCACGACGGCCCAGCTGGTAATGGGCGATGCGCTGGCGGTTTGCCTGATGGAGTTAAAAGGCTTTACAGGTGCAGATTTTGCCAAGTTTCATCCCGGAGGCCTGCTGGGCAAAAAATTATACCTGCGGGTAATGGACCTCTCCGTTCAAAACCAGCAGCCCTCAGTAACACCCGATACACCCCTGCGCGAAACCATTATTTCCATTTCCGGCAGTCGCCTGGGAATGACGGTGGTGCTGGACAAGGATAAAGAAATACTGGGTGTTATTACCGATGGCGATTTAAGAAGAATGCTCGAAAAGAACACTTCACTCAATGGCATCACCGCCAAAGACATCATGACCCCCCATCCCAAAACCATACCGCCCGAAGCCCTGGCGGTGGAAGCATTGGATGTTTTACGTAAATTTGATATAACCCAACTGGTGGTAGCCAAACAAAAACAGTATTTGGGTGTATTGCATTTACACGATCTTATACGCGAAGGCTTGCTCTAACCCTCTTAGGGTGGCCGGCTGATACTGTTTTTTGAGTTCCCCCTGTTATTTAAAGGAGAAAATATATTTGCACATGTTCCGTTAAATAAATGGAATTCCTCACACACTGCTAAGAACGGCTTCCTATAGAGGGGGGACAAACCAAAACCAACCGCTAACTGAAATATATAAAGGTTGCCCGTACATGGCAAAACGTAAGTTAATAAAGCAGCCTTTTATAAAACAAGAGGATGAAGCGTATTTATACAGCAATATTTGCATTGTTATTTGTGGCGGGATGCTATTTCTTCCCGTACAGTGCCGATATTGTGTCAGAAAAATACAGCGAATCCAAATTGCAGCAGGATTTCGCCGTTTTCAGATCGGTGCTTGAGAAGGCCCATCCCGGTCTTTATACCTATACAGACAAAAAAGAAATGGATAATTGCTTTGACAGCATTTATCAAACCCTGGCCGAACCGGCGGATATAAGGGCCTTTCACAGCAAGCTTTCTTTCATTATAGATAAAATAGGATGCAGCCACACCAATCTGTATTTACCCAAAACCTACTACGATACCATTCTTAAACGAAACAATTTTTTTCCCATTCCGGTAATTTATGTAGATGGAGGCCTGTACATTAATTCTGATGCCTGGAATATACCGGTGGGTGCTCATATTATTAGCATCAACGGCAATTCGGCAGAGCATATAATGAACAGGATTATTGATTACAATGTGCCGGATGGCCGCAACAAGAATTATAACCTGGCACAGGGTGCGGCGGAATTTGCCTATGATTATTTTTTGGCCTATGGTCCCTGTATCAGTTTCAATGTGGAATACGCAGCACCCGGTTCTTCCAGAAATGAAAAAACAATGGTGCCGGCAGTTACGCTGGAAAAACACCTGAACGACTATAATACCAACAGCTATTATAATTATTCTTCAGAAGTAGGCTATGATTTTGAAATTGTTGATTCTATACACACCGCCATATTAACATTGCGCTCTTTTGCTTTTGGCACTTCGGCCACGTTTGCAGCATATAAGAATTTCCTGATTAATTCATTTACACTCCTGAAAAATGAAAGCGGTATCAATAACCTGATCATCGATTGCCGTAATAATATTGGGGGCGAATATGAAAATATATTTTTGTTGTACCGGTTCCTGAGCAGGAATCCTTTTAAGGAGGTAGATTCTGCTACGGTGAGATTTGATAAAATTCCCTACACAAGATTTCTTGAACCCGATTTTGCTTTAAATGAGCGTCCTTCGCTCGATTCAATGGTAAAAGCCGAGTTCTGCCGTTTGCCCAATGGCAATAATGCCATGAACGATGACGAGAATAACCTGCGCAGACCGCATCCTATGGCATTTAACGGAAATGTTTTTATCATTACCAATAACAATGTGCTGTCTGCCGCGTCTAATTTTGTAGCCATGATGAAAGACAGTAAAAGAGGCGTAATAGTAGGCGAGGAAACCGGTGGTGGTTATAACGGCCACAACGGCTTTACCAGGATACTGTATAAAATGCCCAATACGGGTCTTTTGCTTGAATTTTCCGCAGTAAAAGTGCAGCATTACCTGGAACATCCCCAGCTTAATAAATATGGCATAGAGCCAGATTACCCTGTAAGCAATACGTTGCAGGACATTATAGAAAACCAGGACCCCCAGATGTCGTTTATTATGGACAACCTCATCAAAAATGAGCGGTAATTTAATTTGAGTTTGCTTACCGCTTTCAATACTTTTGCGCTTGATTTTTACAATTACCATTTAAAGTTTTAGCCCTTCTTATGAACAAACACTACTATGTGGCAATTATGGCGGGAGGAATTGGCAGCCGTTTCTGGCCAATGAGCAGGACCGGTTTCCCCAAACAATTCCTGGATATACTTAATACAGGGAAAACCCTGATACAGGCTACCTACGACCGGTTTGCTTCATTTATACCCGAGGAAAATATTTACGTGGTTACTTCGCAGGAGTATACTTCAATCGTAGAAAAGCAGTTGCCCCGGATTAGAAAGGAAAACATACTGGGTGAACCATCCAGGAAAAATACGGCGCCATGCATTGCTTATATATCGTTTAAACTGCACCAGATGGACCCCGAGGCTTCCCTTATTGTGGCGCCATCCGATCATTCAATAGAAGACGATGCAGAATTTCAGCGGATCTGCAACGAGGCCTTGCAATTTGTAAACCACCTTAACGCATTTATAACATTGGGCATAAAACCCACTTATCCCAATACTGGGTATGGTTATATACAGTTTGAACCAATGGCAGTAAGTAAAGATGTGTATAAGGTAAAAACGTTTACAGAAAAACCTCATCTTGACCTGGCAAAAACATTTTTATCGAGTGGTGAGTTTCTCTGGAATGCAGGGATATTTGTATGGCAGGTGAAAAATATTCTTACCGCATTTGAAAAATACCTGCCCGAGATGTACGAGGTGTTTATGGCGGAAAAAGATAAATTCAATACACCGGCGGAAAAAGATGCACTGAAAGAAATTTATCCCCTGTGTACCAATATTTCCATCGATGTAGGCATCATGGAAAAAGCTTCTAACGTGTATTTAATACCGTCTTCTTTTGGCTGGAGCGATTTGGGTACCTGGAACAGCGCTTACGAAAATATTGAAAAAGATTATTTTCATAATGCCGTGGGCGGCGATAATGTTATGGTGATTGATGCCGTAAAATGCATGGTGCATGTGCCAAAAAACAAACTGGTGCTGCTACAGGGCCTGGAAGATTTTATAGTTGTTGATACCGATGATGTGCTGCTGATTTGTAAAAAAGAGAAAGAACAACAGATTAAAGATTATGTGGCCGAAGTAAAAAGAAATAAAGGCGACAAGTACTTGTAAGTTGATCGGTTGATTAGTTGATCAGTTGATTAGCTGATCGGTGATTGGTTACGGAGGCGGAATTGGGGATTAGGAATTGGTAATTGGGCGCGGTAACACGCATTTTCAAAAAAAAGTTCTTACTTCTGTTCAAATACTAAAGACTGTGTTTAAAAATCTGCGTACAGTTATCTATAAAGTGGCTGACCTGGCAACAGCCAAAGAATGGTATATAAATATCACGGGCAGGCACCCCTATTTTGATCAGCCCTTTTATGTGGGCTTTGATATCAATGGTTGTGAACTGGGGCTTGATCCTGATATGAGCGGCGCAGTTCCGGGTAATCAGTCGGTGGCCTACTGGGCGGTTGACAGTGTCGCTGACGTATTGAAAATATGGTCAGAAAATGGCGCAGACATTGTTCAGCCACGCACCAATGTGGGAGGCGATATTCATGTGGCAGTAGTAAAAGATCCTTTTGGCAATCATATTGGCATAATTGAAGGCGCATAGCTAAATAAAAGCGCACTGTTTTTTTACCCGTGCAAACGCATGGGTTTTTTATTTAATAAACATGTCCTGGAATGGTATTTGGGCATTGCCGCATTGGATTAATTGAAGTGCTGGTTTCTGTGGTGGACTATTAAACTCGGGCCGGGGCCTCACAGAACAAATCAGCAGCCGGCAATTTGAAATGACCGTGTTTCTATAAACTTTTCATACATTAGATTCCGAATAATTCATCCCCATGCTACAAGTGCCGCTTAGCAATATTTTATTTCTTGATATAGAAACCGTATCCATGCAGCCTTCATTTGATCAGTTAACCGATGAATGGAAACTGTTGTGGGCAAAAAAGGCCGGGGTGCTATTGCGCAATAAAGAAGAGGAAACACCGGAGGGTATTTACTCACGTGCAGGCATCTATGCAGAATTCGGCAAGATTGTATGTATCAGTTGCGGGGTTATCCAGGAAGGAACTTCAGAAAAAAAACTGGTGCTGAAATCTTTCTCGGGCGATGATGAAAAACAGTTACTGGCCGATTTTGCCAATATGGTAAACAAATGGAGCATCGGTCCCCCAAAATATTTATGTGCCCACAATGGCAAAGAATTTGATTTCCCCTATTTATGCCGCAGAATGGTAGTACACCATATTGCTGTGCCGGCTTTGCTACATTTGTCGGGTAAAAAGCCCTGGGAAGTAAATCATCTGGATACCATGGAGCTGTGGAAGTTCGGCGATTTTAAAAGTTATACCAGCCTTAACCTGCTGGCCTGTACACTGGGCGTGCCAACACCCAAAGATGATATTGATGGAAGTATGGTAGGCGAAGTGTACTGGAAGGAAAAGGACCTGGCGCGCATAGTTACTTATTGCCAGAAAGACGTGGTAACAGTAGCGCAGGTCTATTTGCGGATGCAGGGCGAAGATCTGATAGAAAACATAGCATTAAGGGAACAGGAGGGATAAGAGGTTGAAAGAGAAAAAGAGCAAAAGAGTTGGTAGGCCAGATAACAAGCACTTTTTCTCCTTGTTCTCTTAGCTAAAAAAATAAAACATGCGAACAAATTATTCCTCCGGTGCCAAATGGGAGAACATTGTTGGCTATAGCCGTGCCGTTAAAACCGGTAATACCATTGAAGTGTCTGGCACGGTAGCGGTTGATGACAACGGCAACACCGTAGGTATCAATGATGCGTACACGCAGACCCGTTTTATCATTCAAAAAATTGAAAAAGTATTGCAGCAGGCAGGCGCATCACTGAAAGATGTTGTGCGTACCCGCATGCTGGTAACCGATATCAGCCGGTGGCAGGAATATGGCAAAGCACACGGCGAGTTTTTCACAGGCATCTTTCCCTGTACTTCGATGATAGAGGTAAAAGCATTGATAGATCCTGAATATTTAATAGAGATTGAAGTAACTGCAGTTGTTTTGAAGGCTGAATGATAGATCCTGGGTGTTTTGGCTCATTTAAAATTCAAAATAATTAAAAGTGGATATCGAACAATTACAGGAATACTGCCTTTCAAAACCAGGCGTTGAAGAAACACTTCCGTTTGGCCCCGACACACTGGTATATAAGGTTGCCGGCAAGGCTTTTCTGTTAACCTCGTTAAACAATGAAGATGGATTGCGTTTTAATGTGAAATGTGATCCTGATTTGGCCCTGGAGCTAAGGGAACAATATGATTGTGTACAACCCGGCTATCACATGAACAAAAAGCACTGGAATACCATTATAGCAGATGGTTCTGTTTCCAACAAGCAGTTAAAAGAATGGATCGACCACTCTTATGAACTGGTGATAAAGGGATTGCCAAAGAAACTGCGCGATCAGTTCAGTTAGCTATGCCTGATAATTGTTTACCGATCTTATTTCGGTGGGTAATGTCCGCACCCTTTATCCAACCGGGTTATACAGCCATGCAGATCGCAAATATTACAGGTATTGACAATCCCGAAACCGCTTAATTTGCATATTATTTCATCTTAACGATAACCATTGATCAATCTTAACATTAAGAGCAAACTGCCTGCGGCAGGCACCAGCATTTTTACAGTAATGAGTGCATTGGCCACCGAGTTAAAAGCAGTAAATCTCGGACAGGGCTTTCCGGATTTTGATATGAGCCCCGAACTTACCGGCCTGGTAAGTGATGCCATGAAAAAAGGGATGAATCAATATGCACCCATGCGGGGTTATACACCGCTGCTTGAAGCCCTGGCGGAAAAAGTGGAATCATTGTATAAGACAATCGTAGATCCATTACAACAAATTACAATTACTCCCGGGGGCACCTACGCTATTTATACAGCACTTACAACCGTGCTGCAACCTGGCGATGAGGTCATTGTTTTTGAACCCGCCTACGATAGTTATATACCGAATATAGAAGTCAACGGCGCCATCCCGGTATTGATCAATTTGCAATTTCCGGATTATAAAATTGACTGGGCAAGCGTAAAGGAAAGGATTACGACTAAAACGAGAATGATAATGATCAATTCGCCGCATAACCCAACAGGCGCGGTACTGGGCGAAGAGGATATACAACAATTGCGTTCAATTGTAAAAGATACCAATATTATTATCGTAAGCGATGAAGTATATGAACACCTGATTTTTGACAATGTGCTGCACCAGTCTATTTTGCGTTATCCCGATTTGCTGGAAAGAAGCTTTGTTTGCTTTTCTTTTGGCAAGGTTTACCATTGTACAGGCTGGAAACTGGGTTATTGCATTTCTTCGCCGGCGCTGATGCATGAGTTCAGGAAAGTACACCAGTTTAACTGTTTTAGCTGTCATACACCCTCGCAGGTAGCGCTGGCCACTTATCTCAAAAACAAAGATGCCTATTTGCTGCTGGGCAATTTCCTGCAGCAGAAGCGTGACTATTTTCAGGACCTGATGCGGGCAACAAAATTTACTGCTTTGCCCAGCTACGGCAGTTACTTTCAGTGTTATAAATATGATCGCATCAGCAATGAGGCCGATAAAGACCTGGCCATCCGTATCACAAAAGAATATGGTATTGCCAGCATTCCCATTTCAGCGTTTTATAAAGCGGGTACTGATAATAAAGTAATCCGGTTTTGTTTTTGCAAAAAGAAAGAAACCATTGATGCAGCGGTGGAAAGATTAATCCTTGTTAAATGATCATCCACAAAAAATACCATGGCATCTTTTATATGCTGCTGGCTGCATTTGGTTTTTCGGTGATGGGTGGCGCCGCCAAATTATTAAAAGGAAGTTTCAATGCAGGCCAGCTTGTTTTTTACAGAAACCTGGTGGGGCTGATTGTATTATTGATTGGGTTTGCTGCAAGGCCACCCGTAAGCCATGGCGGTAAGCTAAGCTGGCTAATTTTTCGGGGCATTATGGGCACAGTGGCCCTGTATACTTTGCTGTACTGCATTCTGCACCTGCCATTGGGAACAGCTATGACCTACAACCTTACTTCTGCCCTTTTTATTGCAGTATTTTCATTTTTTTTATTCAGGGAATACCATGGCAAAGAAGTGCTGTTTGCCGTTTTGCTGGGTTTTGCCGGCATGGTGCTGGTGTATAAACCGGCCATGCATTTTCCCTGGTATTATCATCTGGCGGGATTGATCTCCGGCATTTCATCTGCCATTGCCTACATAACAGTGGGAAAGCTGAGCAAACACTATGATGCCAGGGTAATTGTTGCCTCATTTGTAACCAGTGGTGTTTTAATACCGGCTTTATGCATGCTGATTCGGTACTGGGGGCAGTTTCCTGCAGATGAAATTTTTATGCCTGCTTTTAAAATACCGGCCGGTATAGAGTGGTTGTATATACTATTGCTGGGGCTGGCTGCTCTATTTGGTCAATATTTTGTAACCAGGGCCTACGGTGCAGATAAAGCGGGTATTGTATCTGCCATTAGTTATGCCAATATACTTTTTTCTGTTTTTATTGGTATGCTGCTGGGCGATGCGTTTCCGGATGGCATGTCGCTGTCAGGTATCAGTTGTATTATTATCAGTGGCATTATTGTGTCAATGTTTAAAAGAAGATCGGGCGAGGCAAAGGCGCAACAGCCCACGGCCTGACACTGCTTGTATAAATTTTGAATGGGCCGGCATTTACATAAACCAAATAAAGATCATGGTGTTATTACAAAACCGGGTAATACAATGATCACCGAAATAAGACTACAATGTCGACAACTAAAATAAAAATACTCGCTGTTTCCGGCAGCCTGCGCGCCAATTCTTCCAACAACACTATACTGGATGCGATTGAAAAAATGGTGCCTGCCAGTGTGGAATTTTTTATTTATAGGGGGCTGGGCAGCCTTCCGCAGTTTGACGATCCTGAGCAAATACCCATTACCGTTAGCGTATGGAGAAAACATTTGCAGGAGGCGGACGCTGTTTTAATTTGCACGCCCGAATATGCTTTTGGGGTACCGGGCAGTTTAAAGAATGCGCTGGACTGGACGGTAGGTTCGGGCGAACTGGTAAATAAACCACTTGCTTTAATAACGGCTTCCACTGGCGGAGAAAAAGCACATGCTTCCTTTCTGCAGATTTTTACAGCGCTTTCTGCAAAGATTCCCGAAGGCGGTTCCCTGCTGATTTCTTTTGTTCGCTCAAAACTAAATGCGGCCGGCGAGATTACAGATCCGCCTACATTGGAAGCAGTACAGTCAGTCGTAAAAAATCTTATACAAGCGGCCAGAGAAAACAGCACTGCCTGAGCGGATGCTAAGATAAACATTCACACATACCGTATTTATCCGGCAGACTTAATTGTAACAAACCACCTTACTGAAAGAATACCCTTTCAATGGTCCACCAGGCAGCTATCAGCGCAATGATGGCAGAAAGCGGATATACCACCCTTGTTCTGTACCATGGCTTTTTTCCAAAAGGAATTATGAACAGGCCAAACACCGCCAGTATAACAGCCATCTGTCCAAGTTCCACCCCTATATTAAAAGACAGGATAGAAGTAAAGAATTTATTGCCCGGCAAACCAATTTCATTCAGGGCGCTGGCAAACCCCATTCCATGTATCAATCCAAACATAAAAACAAGTAAAACCCGCCACGCTTTTAACGCTGTAAGCATCATGTTTTCTATCGCCACAAACAAAATAGATAATGCTATGATGGGCTCTACCACTGCGCCCGGCATTACAATTATGTTTTTCATACTCAGCGCCAGTGTAACCGAATGCGCCAGGGTAAAAGCCGTTGCCTGCCATAAAATTGTTTTAATGCGCGTACTCAGCAAACACAGGCCGGTAACAAACAAAACATGATCTGTACCAGCCGGAATAATATGCGTAAAACCCATCTTAAGGTAAAACCAGATAACGTTTTGTACAGGGGCTTTTTCCAGGGCATAGTTAATGGTATGCGCCTGCATCGTAGCAAAGGGGTAAATCAGCAGCAGCAAAAAAACGCAATAGTATCTCTTACTCATCACTGACGTATTATAATGTAGTAAGGACCTGCTGACTGGTAGTTTTCAACGCCATATTGATATTCGGATTGGCCAGCAAACCTGCTTTCAGTAATTTGGCAGCTGTTGACTTATCTCCGTTTTTAAAATATATTAAACCCATGTGGCAAAGCAAAACAGGGTTTTGACAATTGGTTTTCAGCGCTGTTTTTGCAAAAGGCAGCGCCTTTGCATAATCACCTTTTGAATAGTATACCCAGGCAAGGGTTTCATTTACATCAATATTGCCGGGTCTGCGGTTGTACTCAAGCAATGCATGATCAAGGGCCTTGTCAAACTGGTTTACTTTCAAATAGGCATAAGCCAGTTCCCTGTCTGAATAGTGACCGGAGCTATCGTCTTTTTTTTCACTGGCTGCTGCCGCATTCATCCCATTTATCACAGCATTGGCCAGTGTTTCGGCTTTTTCGTTTTCACCAGAGGCTTTATATATATCGGCCAATTCTTCTTTTATGGTAAAATCATTTACCAGGCTATCGGCCTGTAAATAATAATCAATCGCCAGTTTATAATTATTGGCAGCAGTAGCTACTCTTGCAAGACCGGCCATGGCATAGGCGTAAGAGGGGCGGTTATCCAGCGAAATGGAATAATGCATGGCTGCATTTTTCAGGTCACCGGTATTTTCATATAAACGCGCCAGTTGCACCCTGGACCATTCGGTGCCTTCATCTCCGGGCAGGCCTGCAGACACGGCCATCTTCATGGCTTCTATAGCGCCCGGGTAATCGCCATGAATTTCGCGCAGGTAAGAAATGCGCGAATAAGAACGGATATCGGGTCGTATGGAAACCATCTTGTCGGCGTTATCAACTGCGGCTGTATAGTTGCCCATTTCAACATTGCCATCTATAATCAACCCATAAATAAATGCATTGTATGGATTGATGGTTTTCGCTTCTTCCGCAATTTTCAGCCCTTCTGCAAAATGATGCTGGCTCAGCATCAGTAAAGCCTTGATGGATAAGGCGTCAAAATTTTGGGGCTCTTTTGCCAGCACAGCATTGATGTATTTTAATGCAGCCTGGTCGTAATACATGTAATTGCCTGATGCCCTTGCTTCCCGTACATACAGGGTGGCCAGCGCAATTTTGGCTTTTATATCATCTGGTTTCGATTTAATCGTATTGAGCAATGCCACACTTTTTGCCTGCACAGATTTAAATTCATCGGTGGCTGCAGCAGCACCTTTGCGCGCCAGTACCGGGAAGATTTTATTTTCCTTTTTTGTTTCATCGTGTTTGTATTTAAAGAAGATACCGCCGGCGGCCAGTACAAACAGGAAAATGATAAAACGATAGATAGCATTCTTTTTCATAAAAAAATTTTTTGGTTGATGCTGCTGCCTGGAAAACAGGACCGGTTCCCTTAACCGGTCCCGCTTTCTTTACAGTATATGGTTTATTGCTTCACTATTTTCACACTTTGTTTAATAACTCCATTCTCCATGGTATTAACGTAGTAAATACCTGCAGGAACAGCAGATGCATTCCAGGGAAGATTATAGGTTCCCGGTTGCTGTGTTCCATTTTGTAAAGTAGTTAAGATGTTGCCGCGGCCGTCTCTTACCTGTATAGTAACATTTGATGCTGCGGATACCCGGTACCGTATGTTGGTGGTGCCATTAACCGGGTTGGGCGTAGCCGTAATAATTACTTCGGGCGATGCCAGGCGCATTGGATCGGGCGATGGTGGCAATACGGCAGGTTGGGTATAGTCTACTGCAAGCCCGCTGCAATTGCAGGTGCCCGGCCAGGGCGTTTGCTCGTAAGGAAAACTGTTCTTCAGTGTAGTGTCGTTTGCACTTACACCTGTATTGTACGAGAGCACGCTTACAAGGTTTGGCGTAACCGGGCTGCCGCCTGCGGTAAAGTCGTCGTACCACAGGCCGATGGCCGCCAGTACTATGCCGCCTACCGCCTGCAGTTCAATTCTTGTTACATCATCTTCCAGTCTTCTTCCATTGGGGAAACCGTCCATATTGGGAATAAATTGCAGGTTGGCATTGCCGTTATATGCCGGGTCAGTTAAACCCAGCACGGCAGCCTGCACCAGGCCCAGTGAACTAAATTTGGGGTCTGTTCTTTTTGTAACGGGCACGGCCATGTTAAGGCGAAGCATGTCGCCGCCATTGGGCAGAAAATTATTGATAAATGGTTTTCCGGCAGCCAATGGATTACCGTTCTTGCCCGTAGCCAGCTGATAAGGCCTTAGGTTGGGAACACCGGTAAAGAAGATGGGCCATAGATCTACAGAACGCGGTTCGCCCGGGCCATGTAATAATAGCTTGCCTGCAATTGCATCATCCAGGGCCGTACCCGCCAAAGCAGGATTGCCTTTAAGGCCGTACAGACCATCTTTGCCGTTTCTGAAATCAAACTGGCCAAGCGATTTTGTTTGAATGCGCAAAGGCGCCAAACCGGGCACAGCGCTGCCAAACTGGCTGTCGTCCATATACAATGCCAGTTCAGGATTGTAAAAGGAGGGTGAAAACACATCATAATTGTACAGGCCTGCTTCCTGGTAGGGGGTTAATGAATTCCATAAGTCTTTATTACCAATAGGTATAACCGCTTCATTGGTTAAAGGCATACCCAGACGGGAAACCTGTACCCATGCTCCGGTGGAAGTCTGTGTACCATCTGTATTGAGCGTTCTGATTTTTCTCCTGCTGGCAGAAGCCCAAACGCCGATGATATAATCAGCATCCAGTATATTGGTTGCCTTATCAACCGATTTATGATCTTTCTGCAAATCGGCAATGTCTACCTGTATGGCAATGGTAGAAACGTTTTTGCATTTCACGCCATCAGTGGGGGCGGTGCCGGTTGTTCTTGGCGCATCGCCCAAATCAAAAATACCACCCAGGTCTACAAAGAAGGGATCGTCGGCCGTTCCGCAGAATACTTTTTCTCCCGTACTGCCGGTAGCAATGGCATTGCTGATAAGTGCATTGTAGTCCGCAGCGCCCAGCCCTGCTGTAGAGCTGATGGAACGGGGCCCGATATTGGGCGGTGGCACCATACCATTGGTTATTATGGTTGAAAAGTTAACACCGCCATCGGTGCTTTTTTCAAGTGTATAGGTTGTTTTTAAATTTTGTTTTCCCAATCTGATATTGAAAAAAGTGCTGGGGTCTTCATTTGTTTTTTTAAAGGTGAAGCGGTAAACAATATCGTCGCCATTCGTAAAAGTGTTGTTGGCGGCATTGTTGTCGATATGTATTTCGTAACGGATGTCTTCGCCAAATGAATAATAGTTCGGCCCGCCCTGCGGCAATTGCAACGGTACATAATTGGCAATGATGGTTACCTTGGAAGGATCATCAGGACTGCGGAACACATACAAATCCGTATTGTCTGCCAGCGGATCGTTGGCAATCATGGGTGCCTCCCGGTGACTGGAAGCAAACAGTGGCATGCTTGTGTTTACCAGCATTACTGCCAGTAAAATGGAAGCGTATATTTTTCTTCGTTTCATAATAATACAATTTTGTTTGGTTATTGAACTGCTGTTCCTCTCCAGGGTGTTTGCACGTAGGGAAATGTTGGTTTAAACGTGGTATCATTTTTTTCTACACCCGTAGAATACTGCAACGTATTGATCAGTTGGTTGGTAACCGGGTTACCTCCGGGTGTAAAATCATCGTACCACAATCCTATTGCTGCCAGCACTACACCACCTACAGCCTGCAGTTCAATTCTTGTTACATCGTCTTCCAGCCTTCTGCCATTGGGAAATCCATCCATATTGGGGATAAACTGGATGCTTGTATTGCCATTGTAGGCAGGATCTGTAAGGCCCAGCACAGCTGCATTTACCAAACCCAGCGAACTGAACTTAGGATCATCTCTTTTGGTAGGGGGAACGGCCATGTTTAACCGCAGCATATCGCCGCCATTGGGCAGAAAATTATTGATAAATGGTTTGCCTGCCGCCAGTGGATTGCCGTTCTTTCCGGTGGCCAGCTGGTAAGGTCTTAAATTAGGGACACCGGTATGAAAGATGGGCCATAAATCTACCGACCTTGGCTCGCCCGGGGCTGGTAATAAAAGGGTCCCGAAAACAGCATCATCAAGTGCGGTGCCGGTAACACCAGAAGTGCCTTTTAATCCAAACAAACCGTTTCTGCCATTGCGGAAATCAAATTGTCTTAAAGAGTTGCTTTGAATACGCAGTGCGTTGAAAGCAGGTACGGCGGCGGCAAATTTGCTCTGGTCCATATACAGGGCCAGCTCGGGATTGTAAAAATAATTCCCAAATGCGCTGATGTTAGCAAGGTCCTGGTAGGGCGTCAGTGCGTTCCAGAAATCTTTTCTACCAATGGCTACTACTGCTTCATTGGTTAAAGGCATTCCTATTCTTGATACCTGCACCCAGTTGCCGTCTTCTGTAACTGTGCCGCCACCAAGGGGGTTAAAAGGGGAGCCACCTGCCGCGGAATTGAGTGTTCTTGTTGCGCGGCGGCTGCTGGAGGCCCATACGCCGATTACAAAATCGCCATCCAGGATATTACTGGCCTGGTCAACCGATTTGTGATCCTTTTGTAATGCAGCAATATCTGCCTCAATACAGATGGAATGTACATTGTAATGTGCAAGCCCATCGCGTGTTTTACCATTCTGACGTGGCGCATCGCCCAAATCAAAAATACCGCCCAGGTCTACATAAAAAGGATCGTCTGCCGGACCGCAAAAAATCCGCTCGCCGGTACTGGCGGTTGCAATGGACTGGTTAATCAGCGTGTTGTAATCTGCCACACCCAAACCAGCGGCGCCACTAATGCTGCGCGGCCCGATATTGGGAGCAGCCACAATACCGTTGGCAACAACAGTGGTAAAAGTTTGACCGCCATTTGTACTTTTCTCACAGGTGTAAGTGGTGTACAGGTTTTGCTTTCCCAACCGGATGTTAAAGAAGGTAGTAGGATCCTGGTTGGTTTGTTTAAACTGGAAACGATAAATAATATCATCGCCTTTGGTGGCGGTGTTATTATCAATGTGAATTTCATAGCGGATGTTTTCTCCGAATGAATTGTAATTGGGCCCGCCATACGGTAGTTCCGCAGGAATATAATCCGCAATAAGAATAATCTTATTGGGATGATCGGGGCTTCTGAACGCATAAAGATCCGTGTTGTCTGCCAGCGGATCATTGGCAATCAGCGGCGCCTCGCGATGGCTGGACGACATCATGATGCCGGAAAATACCAGCAGGCAGCCCGTCATTAAAAAAACCTTCAACTTTCGTCTGAATGTAAACAGCGCTTGTTGCATACCACAAGTTTTTAGATTAAAAATTAAAATACCCAGGGCGTACGGATAAATCCATGGCAAGGCCATGCAGGAATTAATCTTAGAAATAGATTTTACTGCATACTGCTTTTGCAACGGGTTTTACCAAATACCGGATTTTACCTGACAGTAACCATTACAACAGGCATGGGTGGTGTATACGCGATTGAATGCTTTACCAGTAGTAATGATAAAACAGGATTCACAAATTCGGGTAATGCGGAAAGATCAAAGGGCAGGTGTCACAGATAAAGGATAAGTATATTAATGGCAGTTGTTATTTTGTGTATTGCAACATCCATTCATAGATATTCATATTGTTTTCTTTATATTTTGGGTTAATGGCTTTTGTCCAGGCATCATGTTTGTCTGATTGGAATATGGTAAGCCTGGGTACGATAACCGGTGAAAAACTATTGACCAGTGAAATAAAACTGGTGGCGGATGATATACTTACAACGGGGTCATCGTTATTATGAAAATCCCAGATGGCTACCTTATTTTTTGCAAGGCTGCTGCAAACAGTATCATGATTATATTCGCCCGAAACCGGTACCACGGCCGCAATTTCGTTGGCATAGGTTCCTGCTACCAGGCAACTGGCAGAACCACCGTTGCTTAAACCCGAAATATAAATACGTGTACTGTCAATTCTGTAATGCTGTCTTGCATAATCAATTACATCTTTTATATCCTGTGCAGCCGGAAACTGTTTCAATTGCGGGGCGAAAACTATAAAGGAATAATTAATGCCATTGCTGATAAAATTGGGAGGAAAAATTTTTTCATCCAGCAATTGCGGAATGCCATCGTTCAGCAATACAGGCAAATCAAGATCGCCATTGCCATACTGGCCTCCACCGTGTATGGAAACAAGCAAGGGGTACGACTTGGTGGTTTTGCTGTAATTGGCGGGCACGGCGCTGTAGAACCCGCCTATATTGGCATTTAGCGAAAAAAATTGGGTGCTTAGCACAGCCGGTTCGGTTTCAGCCTGTACATTGATATCTGTAATAACCGGGGGTTGAACCGGCTCAACACCAGCATTTTTTTTGCAGGCGCCAAAAAAAAGAATGATTAGGAGGCTGGCAAACCAGCATGCAGGCTTTCTCATCATTCAGTAATTAAGCATGGTTTAATGTTAAGCTGTATTCCAGTTACGTGGCTGATGGATAAATGGATTTTCTAAACAAAAATTTATGCCACGCGGGGGAACTCAGGCTGGCATTTTGAAAAAGCATGCGCTGTTAGGTTAGGTCAACACCAGTTGAAATTGCCGGTGTGCAAGGGAGGTTGGTTAACAGATGGGCCGATAAACGCAGGGAATGATGAAAGCAGTTATTTGCGCGCCAGTAACTGGAAAGCTTCTGCTGTATGACCATTCATGGTGGTAACCGGTATCATTTTTTCAGTTACCATTTCAAAATCCTGTAATAACTCTTTTATCCATTCTTTGGTATGGTGCCTGAAAACAACGCCTTCGGGCAGGCTGAATACGCCATAGTTATCAGGGTCCTCTTGTAATGAATAGTATTGCTTTACTTCATTTGTATTATCCTGCAAATAGTAATCGCTGATATACAGAAAACCGCCGGGCCTCAGTCTTTGATGCAGTATTTCAACCAGTTGCCGCTGGCCTTCATTGGCTGGTATACAGGTAAGTACGGCAAACAATAGCACGGCATCAAAATCAGTGTCAAAACCATTTAATTCCTGTACATCATTAATGGCCACCAGGTTTAATTCGGGGTAAAGGGTTTTGCCTCTTTTGATAAGCTCCGATGAGGTATCAACGCCGGTAATATTCATAAAACCATCAACATACAGTTCATCTGCCAGCCTTCCATAGCCACAGCCATAGTCAAGGATCTTAAAACTTTTCTGAAAAAAAGACAACAGAATATCCTGGTCAACCGGATGCGTAAATGTCTTGGTAGCCGCCACCTTATCCCAATATTGGTGTTGGTTGTTGAGTGCTGACATCGGCCGTTCAATTTTATAGCTGCAAATTATAACAAATTAACCGGGCAGGTCTGCAATGGCCGGATGAGCAGTTCCAGGCGGCCAGGATAGAACAGTTACCGGCTGGTGATCATATTATTTCGTCGATCTTCTTTTGAATGCCTTGTTTTTCGGTAGCTGTTTTGGCCAGTACACTGGCCTTCTTAAAATTGAAAATGGCTTTTTCTTTGTGGGTATTTTTATACAACTCGCCCAGCAGCAGAAAATAAAAATGATTGTTTATCAATTGCAGTTTCTCAGCCTCTTTAAGGGCAGCCGTTACTCCTTCGGCCTTATACAAGGCATATGTTCTGTTAAGTGCAACCACCGGCGAATAGTTGATAAACAGCAACTGGTTATACAAATGTAAAATGTCCTGCCATTTTTCTTTAGTATCTTCTTTTATGCAATGCCAGTAAGCGATGCGGGCTTCCAGGTGATAGGAGCTTATGGTATCGCCACGGGCCGATCGGCTTAGAAAATGGATACCCTGGTTTATCAGGGCCGTGTCCCACAATGACTGGTCCTGCTGATCATACAGTATAAAAGCGGCTTCACTGGTTTGCCTTGCGTTAAACCTGGAAGCATGAAAACACATCAGGGCCACCAGGGCATCCGTTTCCGGGCTATCGGTTTTTTCATATTCAGTAAGCATCAACGCCAAACGCATTGCTTCTGCACAAAGATCCTTACGCAAGACCTGGTTTTGGGTTTTGGAGTAGTAGCCTTCGCTGAAAAGAAGGTAAATAACATGCAATACGTTGCTGAGCCTTTTGCTGATGTCATTTTCTGCGGGCAATATCAGTTCTATTTTCTCTGCCCGCAATTTTTCTTTGGCCCTGAACAGCCGTTTATTGATGGTTTCTTTGTTCGATAAAAACGCTTCAGCAATTTCATCAATACCAAAACCGCAAAGTATACGCAACGCCAAACCAATCTGGGCTTCACTGGCAATAACAGGATTGCAAATAGCAAAAATCATTTGCAACTGACTGTCCCTGATATTTTCCTGCGAAAAATCCAAAGTCACGGGTTGTTGATTTTTATCCTGCCGGGCAATTATTTCAGGAACCACTTTTTTTTCAAAAATGTTATGCCGTCTGAAATGATACAGGGTTTTTTGTTTGGCTACCGCATATAACCATGCGGTTGGATTTTCGGGCACACCTTTAATTGCCCAGGTTTCGGTAGCCTGCAAAAAAGTTTCACTTACCAGATCTTCTGCCAGTTCAATATGCTGCAGCCCAAAAAGTTTGCTGATAACGGCCACCATTTTGGCAAACTCCTGCTGAAACAAATATTTTAAAAAAAGCTGTTCGTTTTGCATATACAATAAAAAACTATCCTTGCGGTAATTATACCCCGGCCCCGGTTACAAGTGCCCGTTGAATTAGGCTTAGCCCCAAACAGCTCTTATTTCCACACTGCCCCCTGCATCCAGGGCCGGGCAGCCATGTGCCAGCGTAGTAGCGTCTTCCAAACTATCTGCTTTAACTAAAATAAAACTACCCAGCATTTCCCTTATCTCAACAAAAGGTCCGTCTGTAACAACGCCACCGGCTTTTAATACTTTTCCGGTGGTATCAAGACGAAAACTCTTGCCGTTCATTTTTCCCTGTGCAGCAATACCGCCTGCCCAATCCTGCCATTTTTTTGTCAGCGCCTGCATTTCTTCGGCGGGGGTATTACTGTAATCATAACTTGGCTGGCGGAATAGTAATATGAAATCTTTCATTTTTCCAGATTTGATTGCTCCTTACAAAGGAACAGGTTATTGAATAATTAGTTTATTTTTTGTTACCAGATCTGTTCCGGTTAGTGGCAAGCTGCCCTAACAACTAAGATGCCAGTATAAACTGGAAATAAGAGACAGCCTGGTTTTTTCGAAATCATGGCCGGACGATTACATGATTGCATAAAAAGAGCAGTAACAAATAAATTTGCGTCGTTTCATCAATTTATTTGTTACCGCAATATAAAACACCACTTTAAGCTGGCACCGCATATTGCCCCGGCTGGTAATCTCCTGCAGGTGTGCGAAAAGCAATATTGATGCGGTTATAACTGTTGATGGTAATAACGGCCAGTGTAAGATCAATCAGTTCTTCTTCTGAAAATTGTGCTGCGGCAGTTTCATAAACTTCATCCGCCACATGGCCTTCCGTAACTTTTGAAACCGCTTCTGCCCAGGCCAGGGCGGCTCTTTCCCGATCAGTATAAAATGGAGATTCGCGCCAGGCATCCAGCATATACAGGCGCTGTTCTGTTTCTCCTTTTTCGCGCAAATCTTTTGAATGCATGTCGAGACAAAAAGCGCAGCCATTGATTTGCGAAACCCTGAAGTATAGCAGGTTCAAAAGCGATTGCTCTACAGGCGATTTTGACAGGTATATTCCTAAGCTATATACCGCTTTCATTCCTTTCTGGCCTTTTTCAAAGGCGTTGATCCGTTGTTTCATTTGATGTTGATTTAAATGTTTTTAATATAGTTACATATCAATAATGATCGGCAGTAAACAAACTGGACATTTGCACGGACTTTTTTTTAGTTTTTTTTTTGACGGTGTTAAGGGCCCGGCTCCATCTTTTGAAGACATGGCGCAACAAAGTTTCTCACCTATATTTGAGCACAAAGAAAACGGAATGAAGAAATTACTTTTAGCGGCGGCAGTGCTGGTAAATGTTACCTTACGGGCCCAGGTATTATCTCTGCGCGGACAGGCGGCAGTGGTAAATCAATTGCTGGCGGAACGCCTTAATAACCTGCTTCCCGTGCTTATGGAAAAGACAGGGATTGATATGTGGGTGGTTATCTCGCGCGAATACAATGAAGATCCCATAATAAAAACCATGCTACCGGCAGAATGGCTGTATGCAAGAAGAAGAACCATTCTTGTTTTTTATAATAACCCCGGAAAAAAAATCTATGAGAAATTAGCCATCGCACGATACAATGTAGGTTCGGAAGTAAAAGCAGCATGGGATATGCAGAAATTTCCCAACCAGTGGGATGCGCTGGTTGATCTGATTACCAGCCGTAAACCCGCAAAGATTGCGCTGAACACCTCAACAGATTTTGCGCATGCAGATGGATTGGATCATACCGAATACAATGAACTGATACAACATTTGCCTGCAACATACAAAAGCAAAGTGGTACCGGCCGAACCATTGGCAGTAGGCTGGATGGAAACAAGAACGGCGCATGAAATGCAGATTTACCCGCAACTGGTAAATGCCACGCATAAAATTATTGAAGAAGGTTTCTCTGAGAAAGTAATTACACCGGGTATTACCACTACCGATGATGTGGTGTGGTGGTTCAGACAAAAAATACGGGAACTGGGTTATGACACCTGGTTTCATCCATCTGTATCCATTCAAAGAAACGACCCGCAAAATTTTGATCACCTGCGCAGTTTTTCAGACAGGCCAAAAGATGATGTAATTGTACCGGGCGATTTACTGCATGTGGATATTGGCATTACTTATTTGAGGCTGAATACAGATATACAGGAACACGCTTACATCCTGCAACCCGGCGAAACCGCCGTTCCCAATGGTTTGAAGGAAGCATTTGCAAAGGCCACCCGTTTGCAGGATATTCTTACCAGCCAGTTTAAAGAAGGAAAAACCGGTAATCAAATATTGGCAGATGCACTGGCACAGGCGAAAACTGAAGGCATACAACCCAGTATCTATACGCATCCCATTGGGTATAATGGCCATGCGGCTGGTCCTACCATTGGCCTGTGGGATCAGCAAAATGGGGTGCCGGGCAGCGGCGATTATGCCATGCATTATAATACTGCCTACTCCATTGAATTAAACGCCGCATCCAATATTCCTGAATGGAAAAAAGACATCCGCATTATGCTGGAAGAAGATGGCTTTTTTGATGAAAAAGGTTTCAGGTATATTAATGACAGGCAAAAGGAAATTTATCTGATACCCCGCAAAATGGTAAATACGGGTCAGTAAGATGGTATAAGGCGCCCGCTGTTTCCTGCCGGACAAAAAATAATTTCGAAAATTGTTTTCTGTTAATTCTATTATCGTATATTTGCGATATAAGATATAGAGACGGGATACCTGTCTTTTTTATTGGTAACATTAATCGTATAAATACGATAAGAAATGGCAGTTCATAAAAAGGAAGCTTTTACACAAAAAGAACAGGACCTTGCCGCTTTTGCCAAGGCGCTGGCACATCCGGCCCGCATTGCCATACTGAAAGTGCTGGCTCAGCGAAATGAGTGTATTTGCGGAGAGATAGTAGAAGTGTTACCGCTTGCGCAATCTACCGTTTCACAGCATTTAAAGGAATTGAAAAATGCCGGTCTTATCAATGGATCGGTAGAGGGGCCTAAAAGCTGCTATTGCATTAACTGGAAAGCTTTTGAAAAATTCAACGCAGAATTCAGTATGCTGTTTACCTCACTTAAAATAAAAAATGAAAAATCCTGCTGTTGAAGATTACTAACAATAATACCCATTGCTATGAACACAGAAAATGAAATGAAAGAACTGGTAAAAGAAAAATACAGCCAGATTGCCAGTCAGCCCAAAGAACAAAACACCGGCTCCTGCTGCGGAGCTACCGGTTGCTGTGGCGATGAAGTGTACAATATAATGGCCGAAGATTATACTACACTGCATGGATACAATGCGGAGGCGGATCTCGGTCTTGGATGCGGACTGCCCACCGCTTTTGCAAAAATAAAACAGGGAGATACCGTTATTGATTTGGGAAGTGGTGCCGGCAATGATTGTTTTGTAGCCCGTTCATTAGTGGGCGAAACCGGCAAAGTAATAGGAATAGATTTTACAGAGAAAATGATTGAAAAAGCAAGGGCGAATGCAGAAAAACTGGGCTTCAGCAATGTAGCATTCAGACAGGGAGATATCGACAGCATGCCGGTTACCAGCAATAAGGCCGATGTAATTGTAAGTAATTGTGTACTGAACCTGGTACCCAACAAACACAAAGTGTTCAGCGAAATATTCAGGGTGCTGAAACCCGGCGCTCATTTTTCTATATCAGATATTGTATTGGCGGGTGCGCTGCCGCCCAAATGGAAAGAAGTGGCGGAACTCTATGCCGGTTGTGTTTCGGGTGCCATTCAAAAAAATGAATACCTGTCTATCATTGCCGAATCGGGCTTTATTAATGCCAGCCTGCAAAAAGAAAAAGAAATTATTATTCCCGATGATATACTGGCTGGCTATTTCAGCAAAGAGGAAATTGAATGGTATAAAAAAAGCGGTACAAAAATTATAAGCATTACGGTATATGCTGAAAAGCCTGCAAAGGATGCCAGAAATTGTTGTGAACCCGGCAATGGTTGCTGCTAATAAATAACGTAACCACAATAACAATTAATTAATACACCTACCAGTTATGCCGGCAACCATTAACATACAAAAAGCAGGTGAAAAAGATTTTGAAACCGTTTGCAAATTATTGTTGCAGGAAAATTTACCAATCGCTGATTTGAACCCTTTGCTGGAAAATTTTTTTATAGCGGTTGAAGACAATAAAATAACCGGGGTTATAGGGATGGACAGGTATGGAAAGGATGGATTGCTGCGCTCGGCCATTGTGCAAAAGGAATACCGCAATAAAGGCATTGCGGCCGCACTGGTGGCCCGGCTATTTGATGAAGCCGCAAAGCAGGGCGTTAGCACGCTGTATCTTATTACCGATACTGCCGCGGCTTATTTTGAAAAGAAGGGGTTTAATAAAATTACCAAAGCTGAAGTGGCCCCCGCGGTACTGGAATCAAAAGAATTCAATGGGTTATGCCCGGCCAGTTCAATCATTATGGTTCAAAAATTATGAATAAGACCCGCCGGCATTTTTTACAGGGCGATTAAAGGAATTACAGGAATCAATTAATATGAAGACATACCTGGCCGAGTTTATTGGAACATTTGCCCTGGTTTTTTGCGGTACCGGCGCAATAATAGTAAATGAAGTAATACCCGGCAGCGTTACCCATGTTGGCATTGCTATTACATTTGGGTTAATTGTAATGGCTATGATTTATGCATTGGGTGAAAAGTCCGGCGCTCATTTAAACCCCGCTGTTACCATTGCTTTTACGGTCAACGGAAATTTTCCTGTTAAAGAAATGGGGCCTTATATCATCACTCAGCTGACCGGCGCACTGGCTGCAAGCGGGATATTAAAAATGCTGTTTCCTTCTTCTGTTTTATTGGGTGCTACCATTCCTTCAGGCAGCAATATGCAGTCCTTTGTACTGGAATTCATACTTACCTTCTTTTTAATGCTGGTGATTATAAACGTTGCAAAAGGATCAAAGGAGCAGGGATTGTTTGCCGGTATTGCTATTGGCAGTGTGGTGTTACTGGAAGCTATGTTTGCCGGTCCGGTATGCGGCGCCTCCATGAACCCCGCAAGATCGCTGGGCCCCGCTATTGTTTCGGGAGAAATAAAACAGGTGTGGATTTATATTACAGCGCCCATCCTGGGTGCCATAACAGCTATCGTCATTTATAAACTGATTAAATAAATTACATGAGTACCGCTATCAAACTTCTTTTTGTGTGTGTAGAAAATTCCAATCGTTCACAAATGTCGCAGGCATTTGCCGCTATACATGGTGGCGATGCGGTAGAAGCCTACAGCGCCGGCAGCAAGCCCAGCGGCATTGTAAATCCCAAAGCCATTGCGGCTATGAAAGAATTGGGGTACGATTTAAGTAAACATGACAGCAAATCGCTGAAAGAAGTAGAACAGTATGCACCATTTGATGTTGTGGTAACGATGGGTTGCGGCGATGCCTGCCCCTGGATGCCCGCAAAAAAATTTGTTGACTGGCAAATACCCGATCCCAAACACATGGAACCTGCTGAATTTAACAAAGTAAGAGATCTCATCAGCGAAAAGGTAAAGACACTGATAAACGATGTGCAAAAAGATCGGGGCTAAGTATGTCATGGCCGATCATGATGATCTGCTACCAATCAATTCTTCACCACACTTCTTACACCGGCTGGTTTCTGATTGATTACCACTACCTGTAAAGATTGTTTGCCGTCATTGGCAACCGGTGAAGCTTTTACCTGCAAATCTTTTGAATACCGGGCATTTACGAAATAACCGTTCAGTACTTTGGCATCTTCAAAAGACTGGTTGCTGAGATCTTTTTCCTGCAGTGTGCCGGTTGCATCTGCTATTGAAAATTGCAGTTTATCGAAATAGAAATTGCCATTGCCGTTTACTGCTGCATAAAACCAGATGCGGGTAGCCTGCTTGTCTGTAATTCCATCAATACTGTATGTTTTCCATTCGCCATTGGTGGCAGTAGCATATACCAGGGTCTTGCCAATAATGTCTTCCCTGCCCTTGCGCACCTGCACCGCGTATATACGTGGCTTCGACAATGAATCATAAGGATTTTCTTTTACGGTAATTTCTATATGGAATGGGCACTCCGTAAGACCTGCTGTTTTTATTTCCTTAACAAAGTAAAAAGCATCGGGGTAACTGAATTGTTCAGATTGGGCGGAGGCTTTGGCGGCAAAAAGACCGGTTATCAAAAGCAGGTAAAGGTTTTTCATTATGCAGTATATTGGATGATACTGCTATAACGGAAAACACCGGCATTTAGTCTGAAAATAAAGGGAATTTGTATTGTTTATTTCAGTAACTGGTAAGTAATAAAACTCATGACATAGGCCAGCCCCGTCATGTAAAACAACTGAATAAGCGGCCATTTCCAACTGCGGGTTTCTCTTTTTACCACTGCCAGCGTGCTCATACACTGCATGGCAAGCAGGTAGAAAATCATCAGCGATACACCTGCGGCCAGTGTATAAACAGGGCTGCCATCTGGTTTGCGGGCACGTTGCATTTTTTGCGTAAGCGTGCTTTTATCGGCGTCTTTTCCGCCTTCTACGCTGTAAATGGTGGCCATAGTGCCTACAAATACCTCCCTGGCTGCAAAAGAAGTAATGAGCGCAATGCCAATTTTCCAGTCGTACCCCAGGGGCTGGATTACCGGTTCAATAGTGCGGCCCAGTATACCGGCAAAAGAATTTTGTAATAATTCAGATTGTTTTTGTGTAGTTAATTCCGTTGCCTGCTGCGGATGCTGTACAATCAGCTGGTCATAATGCTGTGCAACGGATGCCATTTTTTTTGGCGGCCCATAGGTGCTTAGCGCCCATAGTATCAAACTTATTACCATAATAACGCGGCCTGCATCCAGTACAAATATTTTAGCCTTGTTAATCATGGTCACCAGTACATTTTTCCAGCGTGGTGCGCGGTAAACAGGCAGCTCCAGTATAAAAAAACTTTTCTCCTGTATCTTAATAAACCATTTGGCCACATAAGAAACCAGCAATGCCATTACAATGCCCAGTAAATACAATCCCATCATAACCAGTGCCTGGAGACTAATAAAACCAAGTACCATGGTACGCGGAATAACCAGGGCAATCAGAATGGTAAATACAGGCAGGCGGGCGCTGCAGCTCATTAACGGTGTAATGAGTATGGTAAGCAGCCTTTCTTTTTTGTTTTCAATATTCCTGGCGCTCATAATGGCTGGTACAGCGCAGGCAAAACCGCTGATCATGGGCATAACACTTTTGCCATTGAGGCCTGCTTTGCGCATTAGCTTGTCTGTTAGGAAACTGATACGGGCCATATAACCGGTATCTTCCAGCATGGTAATAAACCCGAAAAGGATCATTATCTGTGGCACAAAAACAAGTATGCCGCTCAGGCCCGCAACAATACCATTTACAAAAAGATCTGTTAGCCATCCATGGGGCAATATGCCCATTAACCAGCTTCCCAGGTTGGCAAACACCCATTGAATGCTATCCATTGGAAATGTAGCCAGCCAGAAAACACTTTGGAACAGGATAAATAAAACTGCCAGCAAAATCAAATAGCCCCATTTACGGTGCAGTAAAATATTATCCAGTTTTTCTGTAAACAGGGTTTTTTGCAGTGGATCGGGCTCTGCCACGTGCTGTTTCATTATTACTTTAATGCGGGCATAACGCTGCATTATTTCTTCGGCCTGTGTTTTGGTAGGGTTGAATTTATTGTGCAGTTCAATGGATTCGATGATGTTTTGTTTTCCTTCCTCCAGTAAAAAGCTCTCGTGGTTAATAAGGTAATGGATGGCGGTATAATCGCTTACTGTGGGAAAAGCGGCTTTTACATCCTCAATGGCCGCCGGGGCAAGTTCCTTATTATTGATAAAATCGCGTATGGGTACATGGTATAACTGCTGCGCGGTTTGCAGCATTACTTTCTTCAGTTGTGGTATGCCCTTGTTTTTTCGTGGATTTACTGTTACAACGGCCACGCCCAGTTCACGTTCAAGGCCCTCTACATCAATTTCAATCCCTTTTCTTTTGGCCAGGTCCATCATGGTAAGTGCTATTACCACCGGAAATTTGAGATCGATTATCTGTGAACAGAATAATAAATTGCGTTTCAGGTTACTGGCATCTACCAGCAGCAGTATAATATCCGGCCGCACATCCGGATCCTGTTTAAGCAGCACTTTATAGGTTACCCATTCATCGCCACGTTTGGGATAAAGGCTGTAGGTGCCGGGCAAATCGATAATATTGGCGTTAACATGGGGGGCCAGTTCGGATCGACCGGTCTTTTTGTCGACTGTAACGCCGGGAAAATTGCCCACTTTCTGATTAAGGCCGGTTAACGAATTAAATAACGAGCTTTTACCACTGTTGGGGTTGCCTACTAACGCTATATGAATATCTTTTGCCACCAGCTGTAAAAACAATGTTTTAGGGAGCGCAAAAATACCTTATTTAGGCCTGTTGTAATTTACGAGAAGGGTAAATGTTTCAGAATTGCTGAATCTGGTGGCCGGCAACAGGGTGGCTGCAGCCGAATTGTTAAATTTTTTGCAGGTAAACGAAAAATAGATCGCAGGGATAAGCGCTGCGCCTTCAGGTCTGCATGGTTCAATGTTATATTTGGGGATGGTTTTTAAAAAGCACCTCACTAAGGAACAGGCATTGCAAAAGGCAAAGCATTACTGCGGTTACCAGGAGCGTAGTCACAAAGAGGTAAAAGATAAATTGTATGCACTGGGTTTATACAAGCAGCAGGCCGAGGAATGTTTATCGCAGTTGATAGAAGAAAATTACCTCAATGAAGAAAGGTTTGCACAGCAATTCGCCGGCGGTAAATTTCGCATGAAGCAATGGGGCCGGGTAAAAATAAAATATGAGTTGAAACAAAAACAGGTGAGTGATTATTGCATAAAAAAAGGCTTGCAAGTCATTGACGAAGACGAGTATGCAAAAACTTTAAAAAAACTGGCTACCGACAAATGGGCGGCGGTTAAAGCCGAAAAAAATGTATTTATCAAGCTTAGAAAAACGCAGGATTATTTGTTGCAAAAAGGGTATGAGCAGGAATTGATAAAGCAAACACTGCAAACTTTTCAGAACCCGGAACAGTAAGCAATCAGCGGCTATCCAATCAGCCATTCTTGTATTATGTACAACCGGCAGGAATCATCGTTATTAAGACAGCAGTTCTGGACCAGCTTTGGCCGGTATATGTTGCCAGTACCCTCTGCGGAAGGAACAAAAATAAACTGGGTAAACTATAAAACCGGTATCAAAGATCTGTATTTCAAAATGGAGGCCGGTAATAAAACGGCCACTATTGCTATTGTAATGGCTCACGCAGAAGCGCAGCGGCAAACCATTTTTTTTAACCAGTTTATGCAATGCAGAAAAATACTGGAAGATGCAATGCAGGAAAAATGGCAATGGGTTTTGCAGGCACCTGACGCACACGGCAAAATAACCAGCCGTATATATGCCTCGCAAGCCGGTGTAAACGTATTTAATAAAGAAGACTGGCCGGCTATCATTTCTTTTTTTAAACCACGGATAATGGCGCTGGATGCTTTTTGGTCGGCCATGAGTGACGTGTTTGTTTATTTGTAAAGGGTAGTCAGGTTCAACATCAGTGCCCAGATGCTTTTTTGTACACCCTGTTTTTGTCAGGGATGACAAATAACGAGAACTCTACTGCTCCCGGATGATAAAAATGCGGGATGACATAAAACGATGAATCGGTTTTAAATATGACAATGCGTATTTAATCATACGCTTTTGGATCCACATTTTTGCCGCGGGTGCCACGCCATCTTTTCCAGAAGCCTTCGCGTTGTTTCAGGGAAATAAAATCTTTCTTAAAAGCCTGCTGGTAGTCGATGGGGGGATCAATCATGCCCGGCTCAATAAGTTTAAGCGTATCTACCACAAAGGGAATTATGGCTATTGAAGGATCAATTTTTTTACGGATGTATTTCCGCAGCAGTTTTGTCTGGAAGGGATCGGAAGCGAGTGCAATACGTTTAAAGCCCAGTTTTTTTGCCAGTTTGAAGGAGTAATAGATATTTTCTGTACTGTGTTCGGCTTTTATTTCTGAAAAAATATGTTCTTTGGGTATGCCCAGCGCTTCGGCATACAGGGCCATAATTTTCCCCTCGTAATACGGAGAGTAAACAGCAGCTCCTGAATAAATAATGTTTTTGGCGATGCCTTTATCATACAGGTATTTTGACCAGTACACCCGCCCCTTCATAATCCTGTCCCACTGATTGTTTTCAAACGGAACGCCGGGTACTATAATGGCATCAAATTGCTGGCTTTCTATTTGCCGGTACAAACGTTTTTGTGTTTTGGAAGAATAAGTGCAGGCGCAGGCAGATAGCAGAAGAACGAAAGTTGATAGTCTTGAATAAATCCCCTTGGTACTAAAAAGCATATTGATAATAAATGATTAAACCAAATACTCCGACCAGTATTCACTGCTTCCTGTAATAAGTATGAAATTAATACAAACTCCGTTAACAATTGGTTTTATCATATACCAATGCGCATTCTTTGCTTCTGTAATTCTTATCTTTACCCTTCAGCTATCTTACTATGTCTTCACTCAGTATTACGCTTATTCAAAGCATCTTGCACTGGCAGGATAAACCGGCCAACCTGTCCATGTTTGAGCACAAAATAAATGCCATTAAAGAAAAGACTGAAATTGTAGTGCTGCCGGAAATGTTTAGCACCGGTTTTAGTATGCAGCCGGATTTGCTGGCCGAAGCAATGGATGGAGCAACCGTAGACTGGATGAAGCGTATGGCGGCGCAGAAAAAAATTATTATAACCGGCAGCGCCATTATTGAGGAACAGGGAAATTATTTTAACCGCCTGTTGTGGATATTGCCCAATGGGCAGTTGGGGATATACGATAAAAGACACCGTTTTGCTTTTGCAGGAGAGGATGATCATTATACAGCAGGCAGCAAAAGATTGATCGCTTCTGTAAAAGGCTGGAAAATAAATTTGCAGGTATGTTATGATTTGCGTTTCCCCGTTTGGGCAAGACAGTCAGCCTCCGCCCAGCCTTCCCCGCCGGGTGAGGGGAAAGAAACGCCCGAATACGATGTGCTCATCTATGTTGCTAACTGGCCCGAACGACGTAGCCACGCATGGAAGACTTTGTTGCAGGCAAGGGCCATAGAAAACCAGTGCTATGTAGTTGGGGTAAACCGTGTGGGCGATGACGGTAATAATATTCATTACAGCGGTGATAGTATGGTGGTAGATCCATTGGGAGAAATTTTGTACAGCAAGACACAGGAAGAAGACGTGTTTACCCTTACCCTGCAAAAAGAGCGGCTGGATGAGGTAAGAAATAAATTCCCTTTCTGGAAGGATGCGGACTCGTTTAGCATACTTCCGTAATTTTTTGCCACAGAGGAGTATGCGTTTTTTCGCAGAGTTAAAGGAGGCTGATGCGCTGTGTACCTCTGTGAAACCCTCCTGTAGCTCTGTGATAAAGGTTCGCAACAAAATAGCTTTATAAAAAATACAGACATGCCAACGCTCAGGCTGAATAAAATACATCATATTGCTATCATCTGCAGCAACTACGATGTTTCCAAAAAATTCTATACCGAAATACTGGATCTTGCAATTATAAAGGAAACTTTTCGGGCAGCAAGACAATCCTATAAACTGGATCTAAAAGTGAATGATATTTACCAGGTTGAATTGTTTTCCTTTCCAGGTCCTGCTGCCAGGCCTTCAAGGCCGGAAGCCTGCGGGTTGCGGCACCTTGCTTTTGAGGTAGACGATATGGATACAGCTGTGCGCATACTGAATGACAAAGGCGTGACTACGGAAGCAATACGTACCGATGAAATAACAGGAAAAAGGTTTACTTTTTTTGCAGACCCCGATGGACTGCCATTGGAACTTTATGAAAAATAATTATGAAAGCATATACCAACGGACGCATTTTCACCGGCCGTCAATTTACCCATTTTACTGTATTAACTGAAAACGGTATTATAAAAGATCTTGTACCTGCTACGGATGTTCCGCCAGGCGCATCCATTATTGATCTCAATAATAAAATACTGGCGCCGGCATTTATTGACATACAGATTTATGGCGGCAATGGAAAACTGTTCTCCAATGATTTGTCGGCAGATGCCATTCAGGCCACCTATGACTATTGTGTGGCCGGTGGCGCCGCACAATTTTATATTACCATTGCCACCAATTCACTGGACGTCTTTTACAAGGGTATTGATGCCGTGCGGCAATACTGGCGCCAGGGTGGTAAGGGTATGCCTGGCCTTCACCTGGAGGGACCGTATTTAAACCCTTTGAAAAAAGGCGCGCATATTGAAAAGTATATTAAAAAGCCAACCCTGGCAGAGGTAACAAAATTGCTCGATTACGGCAAGGATGTCATAAAGATAATGACACTGGCCCCTGAGCAATGTGATGAGGCCATTGTGCAACTGTTGCAGGACAACGGCGTTGTGGTTTCGGCAGGTCATAGCAATGCTACTTATAAAGAAGGCATTGCTGCTTTTGATAAAGGCATAAACGCGGCTACCCATTTATTCAATGCCATGAGCCCGCTGCAGCACCGCGAACCTGGTTTGGTGGGGGCTATTTTAGACCACCCAAAAGTAATGAGCAGCATTGTGCCGGATGGTATACATGTAGATTTTGCCGCCCTGCGCATCAGCAAAAAAATAATGCAGGAACGCTTGTTTATTATAACAGATGCGGTAACAGCTACTAACGGCGGCGAATATCCGCATGTATTTGCCGGTAATAGGTTTACCCTGCCGGATGGCACCCTTTCCGGGTCGGCGCTTACCATGATAAAAGGGGTAAAAAATCTGATTACCCGGGCCGGCATTCCGTTGGAAGAAGCCCTGCGTATGGCCTCGCTGTATCCTGCACAGGTAATGGGCAAAGACAAAGAATGGGGAAGGGTTGAAAAGGGATATGCAGCCTCATTTGTTGTGCTGGATGAAGGTGCCGGAGAAGCGGAAGTTATTACTGGTTAGTGCGGGTGTGAGGCAGGCCAACGGCAACTGAAAAGCAAAACTACAGTACGCTGGTTTCAGGAGTGGGGGCCATAGATTAGCTTTTTTACATACTCCATTTTTACATCAAGTCCTTTTCTGATGGCTTCGGAGGATGGTTTTACTTCTATATCGGGCGTAATGCCATGGCCTGTTTTTGGGTAATTTCTATTCATCACCATACGGAAACGCGGCAGCCGGAAGCGCACGCGGGTATTGGGCAGGGTGGCATCGGGTATGAACCATGCCGTATTTCCATAAGCGCCGCCGCCCGTTTCTTCGCCCACTATTTTTACGTTTGGCTGACCTTTCAAAGCGTTTAAGAATAAGGTAGTAGCAGAAAAAGAATTGCCGCCGGTGAGCAGGTACACATTGCCGTTATAATGGTATTTGCTTTTGGGGCTGAAATAATGCCGTTCGAAATAGCCAAAATGGTATTTCCCATCATGCCTTTTGCTGGTTACAAAATTCATAAAAAACAGGGCCCCCAGGCTGTTTTTGATATGCCCTTCATATTTGCTCAGCCGTCTTGACGCATAAAGGGAATCGGCCAGTTTAAATTTGTGGTCGGCAATGTACTTTGTAAGATTGGTAGACAAAGCCACATTACCCCCTCCGTTGTACCGTAAATCAATGACCAGGTTTTTTATTTGTTCCTGCTGCAACACACGGAAACTGCTTTTAAAAAACGATTTCAATTTATTGCCGTCGCTAAATGTAGAAATGGTCATATAGGCCGTACTGCCGGTGGTGTCTACCTGTATATTCCTTGTACTGAACAGGTTGTTTTTTTTCCGCTCTTTCCTGGTTTGCCGCGGAAGCGATCGCAAATACCGCCTGAACGCCGTATCCTTTCTTATGTCATACAGGCCAATGGTGGCATCTTTTTCCATACCGGTGTTGTTTTCAATATAGTGAATATGAAAACTGTCTGCAGGCCCAAATACCGACTGGTAAAGGCCGCCAAAAGTGCCCATATTACTAAGTGACTGGTATTTGTGACTCATGCTATAGCCATCGGTAACCATATAGTGAAAAAGGCTGTCCCTGATCGTTGTCACCGGCACATTATTAATAGCAGTTATTACGGTACCCCTTACCAGGATAGTGTCTTTGCGGTTGATGTTGCTATACACAACTGCTGAATCGTCCCAGAATTTGATACCCAGCGGAAATTGCGCCAGCCTGGCGGTATCAATATACTTTGCATAGTTTTTTGAAAACTTTATTGAAGTATGCCCGCAGTCTATTTTTGAAATGATATAACTGAGCAGGGTCCTGAACTGGGGCTCGGTCATGGAATCGGCAATATGCTGATAACCATAATTAAAATAGTAATCCAGCGAATCTTTACTGGTATACCAATACAATGAAGGGTGGGCATCCTGCAAAATATCGCGGAACATGCTATAGTCTTCCTGTAATTTTTCCCTGGGGTATTCTGTATTTGGATTGAAGCTGCTTTTAATACTTCCGCAGCCGGCAATACCGGTAATAAAGGAAGCAAACATCAGCCAGCAACTGAAGAAGCAAACAAGGTAGCCGATCTTTTGTGAAATAATATTCCTCATATCTTAATTCCCTCAACACTGGCTCAGGCAAATGCGTTCCATCCCTGTGCAGTAATATCAAACGTATTACCCCCCTTTGTTATTATTTTCTTTCCTTTTTCTGGTTCAGTCATATAGCCAATCACACTTATTTGCTCATTCAGCACCAGTTTATCGTATTCTGCCTGGGCGAGGGTAAACAATAACTCGTAGTCTTCTCCCCCGCTAAGGGCACAGGCCGTAGGATCGAGTTCGAATTTATAGGCTGCATTGCGGGTGTCTTCGTGTATGGGTATTTTTTCTTCATACAAGACACAACCCAGTTTACTTTGCCTGCAAATATGCAGAATTTCCGAACTCAGCCCGTCGCTTACATCCATCATAGCCGTAGGTGTAATATCATTGGCGGCAAAAAATTCAACAATATCTTTCCTGGCTTCTGGTTTTAGTAACCTGCCCACTACATATTTTTCATTTTCCAGGTCGGGCTGTACTTTGGGGCTTTCCAGGAAAATCTTCTTCTCTCTTTCCAGCAGGGTAAGACCCAGGAAGGCCGCACCCAGATCGCCGCTTACGCAAAGCAGATCGCCTTTTTGTGCAGTGCTCCGTTTTACGTATTTGTCCTGTTTTACTTCTCCAATGGCGGTAACAGAAATGACCAGCCCCTTTTGCGAAGTGGACGTGTCGCCGCCAATCAGGTCAACATCATATTTTTCGCAGGCCGCGTATACGCCTTCATAAAAATCTTCCAGCGCTTCCAGGCTAAAGCGGTTGCTGAATGCAATGCTAAGGGTAATTTGTGTGGGTACAGCGTTCATTGCATAAATATCGCTCAGGTTTACCACCACACTTTTATAGCCCAGGTGCTTTAAGGGGGTGTACATTAAGTCGAAATGTACACCTTCAATCAGCAAATCGGTAGACACTACCATTTGTTTCCCCAGGGGGTCTATTATGGCCGCATCATCGCCCACCCCAACTATAGAAGAAGCATTGTGCAGTTCTATATTTTTGGTTAGATGGTCAATCAATCCAAATTCTCCCAATGCGGCTATTTCTGTTCTTTCTTCGCTCATGGTTGTATAAAATTTTTACTGGTGGCTTAATCCCAGGTTTGTCCGCTTACACATTTCAGCAGCGCATCATGAATTTTTCCGTTGGTGGCAATAATATGTGGTTGGTAGGGTGAATAGCGGTCGCCTTTAAAATCGGTTACTTTTCCACCTGCTTCCTCTACTATTAAAAAGCCTGCGGCGCTGTCCCAGGCCTGTAGTTTGTGTTCGTAAAACCCGTCGAAGCGGCCGGCGGCTACCCAGCAAAGATCGATAGCGGCAGAGCCCAGGCGGCGTACCGGTATGCCTTTTCGGATAAGGGTTGAGAAAACATCCAGCGGCCCATTGGGGCTATTAAGATAGGTATAGGGGAATCCGGTAACCAGGCATGCCTTGTTAAGGTCTGGCTGCTGGTTAACCTTTATTATTTTGTCGTTTAGCGTGGCGCCAAAACCGCGTTGGGCAAAAAAGAATTCATTAATAAAAGGATTGTATACGGCGCCCATAATCATCTCCCCGGCCCTTTCCACGCCAATACTGACACAGCAAATAGGAATGCCATTGGCAAAATTAATGGTACCGTCAATGGGGTCGATGATCCATTTGTATTCACTGTCCATCTTAATTTCGCCCGCTTCCTCGCTAAGAATAAAATGATCCGGAAAATCTGTTTTAATGGTTTCAAAAATCACTTTTTCTGCCGCTAAATCGGCCTCGGTAACAGGGTTATTAAGCCCTTCTTTATTGGTTATTTTGAATTGGCCGTTAAAATAATGCTGCAGCACAGATGCTGCTGCCTCGGTGGCCTTAATCAGGGTTGTTTTTAACATGGCGCAAAGTTACCCTCTTGCCCCTTAAAGGGAAGATTTGGGCTCATTAATATTAGTTTATTTTAAAAAATTATGCTTTTTATTAACTGAAAATGCCAGATCGCGTCCAGGAAATCTTTAGATACATGTATGCCATCAAACGCCCCTCCAGGATGGCTGGGGCCTGGTGGTTTACCTGTTTATACTCCCCATCATTTGTTCAGGGTAGCGCAGACCGGCGGCTGCATTCTTTGGAAATACGTCGTTAATTTCCTTCAGCTCTTCTTTTGTAAGTGAAACATTGAGCGCGCCTACATTTTCATCCAGGTATTTAATGCGTTTGGTGCCTGGAATGGGGAAAATATGATCTCCCTGGGCCATTACCCAGGCCAATGCCAGTTGCGATGCGGTACAGGACTTTTTTGCCGCCAGGTTTTCCAGCGCTGTAACGAGGTCAAGGTTCTTTTGAAAATTTTCGCCCTGGAAACGGGGTGAGAAGCGCCTGTAATCGCTGGCATCAAAATCAGACTCCTTTTTTATTTGTCCGGTCAGAAAGCCGCGGCCCAGGGGGCTGTACGCTACAAATGCAATTCCCAGTTCCCTGCAGGTATCCAAAATGCCGTCTTCCGGGTCGCGGGTCCACAGCGAATATTCACTTTGTACAGCAGTAACCGGGTGCACGGCATGTGCCCTTCTTAGGGTAGCAGATGATATTTCGCTAAAACCAATACCTTTAATTTTACCTTCTTTAACCAATGCTGCCATGGCGCCGGCGGTTTCTTCAATAGGGGTAGAAGCATCTACGCGGTGCAGGTAATAGAGATCAATACTATCTGTCTGCAATCTTTTCAGGCTGGCCTCACAAGCGTTTTTTACATAAGCGGCCGAGCCGTTAAAGCCACGGGATTGCGGGTTGGAAGGGTCTCTTACAATCCCGAATTTGGTAGCCAGCGTAATTTTTTGCCGGTTCCCCTTCATGGCCTTGCCAATCAGTTCTTCGTTTAGAAACGGACCGTAAACATCTGCCGTGTCCCAGAAACCCACACCAATTTCAAGTGCATGATGAAGTGTTTTAATAGACTCATCATCGTTACGCGGCCCGTAAAATTCGCTCATACCCATACAGCCAAGTCCAATCTCTGATGCATATAATCCCTGCGAGCCCAGTTTTTTTGTTTTCATACAACAGTTTTTATTAAAATAATAAGGTTAGTGGTCTTGGGTGGGGCAATGTTAAATGATTTTTATTTCATTTACAGGTTAAGCTGCTGGTGTATATTAAACAGCCTTTAACCAATAACCAATCTGCAAATTGGTGTTCTGTTCCGGTGTTTCAGACAGCGCAGATAATCTATCAACCTGCGGCTGAAAAAAATCTTTTATTTTAGCGCCCAATAAATCAGGCAAGGTTGTTATCTATTATCATAGTCAACTACAACGTAAAATATTTTCTGGAGCAATGTTTATACTCGGTACAAAGGGCCATAGGGGGTATTCATGCTGAAGTAATAGTGGTTGATAACAATTCCACTGACCAAAGTGTTGCCTACCTGCAAAAGATTTTTCCCTGGGTGATATTTGTGGCCAATACAGAGAATACCGGCTACGCAAAAGCCAATAACCAGGGCTGGCAAATGGCGGCGGGCGAGTATGTTTTATTCCTGAACCCCGATACTGTGCTGGGGGAAGACTGTTTAAAAGCGTCGATCAGCGTTTTGCAAAATAATGCACAAACAGGCGCCCTGGGCATACGGATGATCGATGGTGCCGGCCGTTTTCTGCCTGAATCCAAAAGAGGTTTCCCAACACCGCGTACGGCTTTTTATAAATTATCGGGGCTGACAAAAATTTTTCCGCATTCAAAAACCATTGCCAGGTATTACCTGGGCCACCTTCCCGAAAAAAGCAATAATGAGATAGACGTGCTGACGGGTGCCTATATGATGGTAAAAAAGGAAGTGCTGCAAAAAACCGGCGGCTTTGACGAACGGTTTTTTATGTACGGAGAAGATATCGATCTCAGTTACCGCATTGTTCAGGCTGGTTATAAAAATTATTACCTGGCCAGCAGCAGCATTATTCATTTCAAAGGCGAAAGCACAAAAAAAGATATTGTTTACACAAAGCTTTTCTATAAGGCCATGCGCATTTTTGTGGAGAAGTATTATGGAAAAGAGTGGGGATTGTTTTCAGTATTGATACAACTGGCCATTGCATTAAGAGGGGTATTGTCTTTTGCCGGCCGCTTGTTTCTAAACCGGCAGCCAATGCAGGTTACAAATAAAACAATACATACCATTATTGTTGGTAAACCGGCCGAAACGCAGCATGCCGTTGAGGTGCTGGGTCTGCAGCCGGTAAAAAGAGATATTATAACGGTAACAGATCCGCGTGAAATTGATGCGGCCATGGAATTGAGAAAGCCGGGTGAAATTATTTTTTGTGCGGGCACTATTTGTTATAAAACCATCATTGATTGCATTGAAGACCTGCCGGGCAATATTGATTATAAGTTTTATGCCGCGGGCAGCAATTGTATCGTGGGTAGTATGTCCAAAAGAAACAGCGGGGAAACGGTGGTCCTGGTCTGAAATCGGCAGCTCATTGAATGAGGGGGGGAATGGCTAAAAATAAAAAAGGGGCCAGAATAGAAATTCAACCCCGTTTTAAAATCCAATATCCTATGAAAAACCGATGCAATGTTAGATGATTAATTCGGATCCAGCAATACCTTAAAGTGGGTATTTTACAACTATTTTATTGTGCAGCAGGCAAATTATTTCTTTACAAGTTTTTCACTGACCAGTTTATTGGTCTCTTTCTGAAACAATGTTATAACATAAATTCCCGGCTCCAGGGAGGAAACATCCAGTACTTTAAGGCCGCCCTGCAATTTTTCTGTAATCAAAGGTTTGCCTGTAGCATCCGCTATTTGTATATCCACTCCCAGTTCACTTTTTACAATAAGTACTTTGTCAACCGGGTTTGGGTAAAATTTACACGATGCATCGGCCGATGGATTGGCGGAAACGATAACAGAATAATACGATGCCTGTGCAGTGCTGAGTTTAATGCGATAGAAAAGTTTTCCCCTCGAAGGCGCTTCATCCAAAAACTCAAACCAGCCGCCGGAAGTGTTTTTTGTAATACCCACCAGGTTAAAATCTATGCCGTTACTGCTTTTTTCTACGGCATAAAAACTTTCTTCGGCCGGCAGGCTATCGCATTTCCAGCGTAACAAAGTTTTGTTTTCCTTTTGTGTAACCGTAAAATTATGAATGGGCAATAAGGCCGTGTCTTGTAAAAACAGGGGCGCTGTAAAAACAATAGCAGGTATTAACTGGGAGTACCCGGTTATACCTGTAATAGCCAGGAAAACAGCAATAGCAATAGACTTCATTATATACAATTGGCTTTAAAATGGGGATAACATGTTAACAAATACCGTACCATCCAGCTATTCAACGCGGTATAAACACCTTTTTTTATAAAAAACATGTTATAGTTTTCAAAAAAGAAATAGTTTTTACAAATACACTTATAAAGCATCGAAAAATGAGTAAGACCAGGCAACTGCCATTTCGTAAAAGAATCGCCATGGTGGCGCACGACAACCGGAAACAGGATCTTATTGAATGGGCCGAGCATAATAAAGTAGTGCTGGCAAAACATGAACTGATAGCTACGGGCACTACCGGAAAATTACTGGAAGCCCAGTTAGACCGGCCGGTGCAGAAAATGCTCAGTGGTCCATTGGGTGGTGATCAGCAAATTGGTTCTATGATTGCCGAGGCCAGAATTGATATCCTGATCTTTTTCTGGGATCCCATGGAGGCGCAACCGCACGATCCCGATGTAAAAGCATTGCAACGGCTGGCCATTGCCTGGAATATACCCATGGCCTGCGACAGGGCTACGGCCGATTTCTTATTTACATCGCCATTGATGTACGACACCTACGAGTGTGCCATACCGGATTATACCGATTACCTGCAGCGAAAAGTATAGTACATGAAAATAGTCATACGCCCCTGGCAAAAAAAAGATGTGCCGCAACTGGCGGCCCTGGCCAATAATATCAATATCTGGAAAAACGTGCGCGACCGGCTTCCGCATCCTTACCTTGAAAAGGATGCGGAAGAATGGATCAGTTTTACTTTATCTGAACAACCGCTGACCAATTTTGCCATTGAAGCCGATGGGGTAGCCGCCGGGGCCATTGGCTTTATATTACAACAGGATGTTTACCGGAAAAATATTGAGATAGGCTATTTTGTTGGCGAGCCTTTCTGGGGCAAAGGCATTGCAACAATCGCGGTAAAACAACTCACCGGTATGCTGCTCGCCAATTATGATGTGGCAAGATTTTATGCAGGCGTTTTTGAAAACAACCCATCTTCCATGCGGGTGCTGGAGAAAAATGGCTTTCACCTGGAAGCTGTTCACAGGAAAAGTATTTTTAAAAACAATGAGCTGCTGGACGAATACCTGTGGGTAAAGCTGACCACCCATTAAAATGAATTAATGATGACTGGCGGCAATTCGTGTTCATTACTGTTTTATCTTTAAGCCCCTTGCCTTCTTCTTTTAGCAAACCAAATAATTTATTTAATTAACATGAGAAAACTAATTTTTTTCAGTGCCGTTTATTTAATTGCCGGCAGGGCAATGGCACAAACAAAACCTATGATGGGTTTTACAGAAGCCTCTTCAAAAATACAGGCAGCAACAGAACAAAAATTTGATGCGGTACTGAGCGCCAAAAATGTAGACCAGTACATGAAAGACATGTCTGCACGACCGCACCATATCGGTTCTCCCGGAGGCAAGGCGGTGGCCGAATACATTCTTAACCATTTTAAGGGCTGGGGCTACGACGCCGAAATTGAAACTTTTATGGTATTGTTTCCCACCCCAAAAGAACGGGTGTTGGAAATGCTGGAACCGGTAAAATACAAAGCTTTACTGTCGGAACCGGCACTTAAAGAAGACCCCACCTCTAACCAGGCTGCCGAGCAATTGCCGGTTTATAATGCCTGGAGTGCCGATGGCGATGTTACCGGCGAACTGGTTTTTGTAAACTATGGCATACCTGCAGATTACGAACAGCTGGAGCGGCTGGGCATAGACGTTAAAGGAAAAATTGTGATTGCCAAATATGGACGTTCCTGGAGGGGTATTAAACCAAAAGTAGCGCAGGAACATGGCGCCATTGGTTGTATTATTTATTCGGATCCCAAAGAAGATGGCTATTACCAGGGTGATGTGTATCCCAAAGGAGCTTTTAAAAACGAATATGGTGCGCAGCGTGGTTCAGTAATGGATATGCCTGTATACCCCGGCGATCCGTTAACGCCCAATATTGGCGCCACCAAAGATGCAAAACGGCTGGAAAGAACGGAAGCCACCAATCTTTTAAAAATACCCGTACTGCCCATTAGTTATCATGATGCGCAACCATTGCTGAAATCGCTGGAAGGCCCCGTGGCCCCTGAATCATGGAGGGGAGCATTGCCTTTTACCTATCATATTGGCCCCGGCAAAACAAAAGTGCACTTAAAACTTTCATTTAACTGGGATCTGAAACCGGCCTACGATGTAATTGCAAAACTGAAAGGATCAACCTTTCCGGATGAGTGGGTAATGCGCGGCAATCACCACGATGGTTGGGTAAATGGCGCCGGCGACCCATTGAGTGGTCAGGCTGCTATGATGGAAGAAGCCCGGTCTATTGGTGAACTGGCAAAGACCGGCTGGAGGCCCAAACGCACGCTGGTATATGCCGCCTGGGATGGCGAGGAACCAGGTTTGCTGGGTTCTACAGAATGGGTAGAACAGCATGGACCCGAACTACAGCAAAAACTGGTGCTGTATATAAATTCTGACGGTAACGGACGTGGATTTTTAGGCGCCGAAGGCTCACACGCCCTGGAACCATTTATAAATGAGATAGCAGCCGATGTAACCGACCCGCAAACAGGCATTTCTGTACTGGAAAGAAAAAGAGATCATGACATAATAGAAGCGGGCAGCAATATCAAAACAAAAAAAGATTTGCTGGCTAAAAAAACCATTAGCATTGGTGCATTGGGTTCTGGTTCCGACTTCAGCCCGTTTATTCAGCACATGGGCATCGCTTCTTTTAACCTTGGTTTTGGAGGGGAAGACCCGGGTGGTGAATACCATTCTATTTATGACTCCTATTATGATTATGCCAATTTTAAAGATCCAAAATTTGAATACGGCGTAACGCTGGCGAAAATGGCAGGCAGAACAACTTTGCGCATGGCCGATGCCGATCTGTTGCCATTTGATTTTACCTCTTTGTATAAAACCATTAATGGCTACGCAGGCGAAGTGGTGGCATTGGCCGACCAGATGCGCGAAACAACCGCCGTAGAAAACCAGTTAATAAAAGAAAAGCGATATACTTACGCAGCAGATCCAAAGGAAAAGGAAATGCCGCCAGCAGTAAAGGACGAAGTACCTTTTTTAAATTTTTCCGGTTTACAAAACGCCATGATCGATTTGGAAAAAGCCAGCAAACACCTGGGTGAGGTAATGTCTTCGGGCAAATTGACGGATGCTCAAAAAAGTGCCCTGAATGTAAAATTGTACCGCGCCGAACAGCAATTATTAACGGAAAAAGGCCTGCCCCGCCGCGGCTGGTACCGGCACAGTATTTATGCACCGGGCTTTTATACGGGTTATGGCGTTAAAACATTACCAGGTATCCGCGAAGCACTTGAACAGCGCAACTGGAAAGAAGCACAGGAAAATGCCGATCTGGATGCAAGCGTCATTAAAAATTTTGCCGCCTACCTGGATGGCGTTGCCGTAAGCGGACAGTAATCAGGCAGAATAACTATTCAAAAATTGAATGATTATATCAAAGCACCTGGCTATATCGGCAGAGGGAAAAATTATTCAGTTTCAAATCATACAAACAATCCCGGAAGCTCCGGGATTGTTTTATTATAGAGCGGTATATAGACAGCGCGTCTTATTTGCCCAGCCATTTTTTAAATTCGGTTACCTTTTCCCTGCTTACCAGCGCTTCTTTATCCACTACGGGTTTTACGCCCAATATTAAGCGGTTGCCAAAATAATCATCAATCTTATCAACGCTGTCAATAGAAACATAAAACGATCGGCTGATACGGAAATATTTTTCGGGGTCCAGCATGTCTTCCAGTTCATCCATGGTATAGTCTACCACAAATTTTCTGTTATCCGTTGTTTTAAAAAAGTTAAGCCTGCCATCACTATAGAAATAGGCAATATCGTCTACTTCAATACTCACCAGCTTTTGCGCATGTTTTACAAGAAATCGTTTACGGTATTCTTTGTGCTGTAATTTTTGCTGCAGCTCTTTTACAAGGCTTTCAATATTAATATCCGGTTTGCCGTTGCTGCGCAGTTTGTTAAACTTATTTAATGCGGCCTGCAATTCTTCTTTCTGAACCGGCTTCAGCAGGTAATCCACACTGTTTACCTTAAACGCTTTTAAGGCATACTCATCATAAGAGGTAGTAAAAATAACCGGGCTTTTTACTTCGGTCAGGTTAAAAATCTCGAAGCTTTGTCCATCGGCCAGTTCAATATCCATAAGTATCAGATCGGGTGCAGGGTTTTGCTGCAACCATTCCACGCTGCTTTTTATACTGTCTGCAGTACCCACTACCTGTGCGCCGGCATCGGTGCCGGCCAGGGCTTTTTGCAGTTTTTTAACCGCCAGTTCTTCGTCTTCAATGATAAGAATTCTCATGGTGTTGTAGTTTAAGGATTGTTTTTATTTTCTGTAATATCTTTTCTGTGGCTGCTATTGTTCCAGATAACCGGCAGCACCACGGTAAAATTTTTTTCATCTTCCATTACCTGGAAGCCCGGCTGTTTCAAAAGCTCATATTTTGCCCTGATGTTTTGCAGTCCTACATTATTACTGGGCGCTTTTACAGTTCTTTTCTGCAGGTTATTATTAACCACCAGCTTATTGCCTGCGGTAGTAAAAATATCAATCACCAGTGGTTTGTTTTTGGAAAGCACATTGTGCTTCACTACGTTTTCTGTCAGTAACTGCAGCGTAAGCGATGGCAGCAGATAAGAATCGTAGCGTTTGTCTATCTGAATGTTCATTTGTACGGCATCGCCATGCCTGGTTTGCAGCAATTTGTAATAAGACTGTATAAATTTTATTTCATTTTCAACGGTGCTTACCCCTTCTTCATTGTTGCGCAACAGGTAGCGGTACACCTTGCTCAGTTCATTTAAAAAGGCTTCTGCTTTTTCTTTATCAACTGTAATAAGGGCAGAAAGCGTATTAAAACAATTAAACAAAAAATGCGGGTTAACCTGGCTTTTTAATGTGTCGAATTCCTGCGCTGCCGATAATTCACGGATGGTTTCTTTTTCGGCCTTGCTGATCTTATACTGGCCAAGCATATAATCCGCTTCGTACAGTGTTTCAAAAATAAGGTTAACCGACCAGCCCAGCAGCAGGCCTTTCAACAGGTGAATTTTTCTAAGGTGATAATTGAGAATATGAAAATGATCGTACAGATAAAAAATAAACAATACAGAGGGCGGCATTAAAAAAACAAGCACCAGCAATTTTAAAAGAATACGTTTTTTTATTGCTGCAAGGCAGGGATACTTTCTTTCCGCCCAGTCATCGTAACAGATATGCAAATACCAGGATAAGGAGCCAATGGCAAAAATGAGCGGAAAAGAAAACAGCCAGATATTGATTTCCTTCCACAGCCTTGATTCATATAAAATCTGGTTGATAATCACCGCAATCAGGGGCATTGAAAACAGGAATGAATACAGTTCCAGCCTGGGGGGGTTAAACAGCTTCATGCCATGGCCTCCTTTTTTTGACTGATTAAGGAAAGGCGGATAACGCGGTACGAGTTACTGGCATCCATTACGCTCACCGGCTGGTTTAGCAATTCATATTTCTTTACAAGGTTATCCAGACCGGCTTCAAAATCCATGGCATCCGTGATGGCTTTTGGCTGAATATTATTTTTTATTTCAAGCACATTTGTACCGGACGATTGGATGGTAATTACCAATGGGCTGGATTTGCTGATGATATTCTGCGAAAAGGTGTTTTCAATAATTACCTGCAGGGCCAGCGGCGTCAGTAATTTTGATCTGTCTTCATTGGTAACGTCGACGGATAACTGCAAACCTTCTCCATATCTTGCCTTCAGCAGGTGCATGTAGGAGCCTATAAATTTTAATTCTGTCTCAAGTGTTACCAGTTCTTCTTCATCGTTACGAAGCATGTACCGGTATACCTTGCTCATTTCGTCGAGAAAGCGTTCAGCTTTTTGTTCATCATCCTGTATAAGGCTGGACAACGAATTCAGGCTGTTAAAGAGAAAATGCGGGTTTACCTGGCTTTTCAAACCCTGCAACTGGCTTTGCTTATAGGTTCGGCTTAATTCTTCTGTCTCGATCCTGTTTTTTTCCCATTCCTTGTACCGGGCAATCCCCTCCATCAAAAAAGTAAGGAAAATATTTAAAATGCCCAGGGCAAAATAGCTCCATACAAAACCAGCTTCATTGAACCGGTAGTTAAGCACATGTATATGTTCATACCCGCTGAACAGGGAATAAAGAAACAGCCCACTGATGATCAGGAAAGCAGTTATCATCAGGGTTAGCCTTTTCAGTATATCCTCTTCGCCCGGGAAACGCGCCTTCATTGCTACTGCCACCCACCCGCACAAAATAAAATCAAGACAGGATGCGCCTGCGCTTAATAATGTGGCAAACAGGAATATCTTCCAGTGACTGAAATATTTTCCGCCTAAAATAATGACGTTGATGACAATGGCAAATACGGGCATTACCAGCAGCATCACCAGGTTGTCTTTGCCATTGTATTGCGGAAGCTTCAGGCTCATTCTGCTTACAAATTACAGCGTTTTACGGATTGGGGGCGGCGGTTGGCTACAAATTGGGGCTGTTTGTGCATGAACTGATAAAAGGGGGCCATGAATTGTTGCCCTGACAAGGCCTATTTGTTGCTAACTGTTTTCACTGGTTTTATACTATGCAGGTAGTTATAAATGGCTGTTAGCTCTGTATTATTCATCCGTTTAAAAGATTGCCAGGGCATAACGCTGTTATTGTTTAGTTTCCCCATACGAAAACGGTTGATGAAGGTCTGCTGAGACCATCCAAAAATCCGCCCGGTACTGTCTGGTGTAAGATTGGGCGGAACAAGGCCGTGCTCCATCGGGCCGCCGCCCGCCAGTAACTCACCGGTATACTCACCACTGATGCTTCGTTTGGTGTGGCAGCCGCTGCAATTGCCCACGTTCAGCACCAGGTATTTGCCATAGGCCGCAGTGGTATCTGGTTTTACTGTAGCTGCAATGGTTTCTGATGGCCCCACTGGTTTTATAAGAAAAGCTTTTACAACATTGCCAATAAGGTTAAGTTGGTTAGCGGGCTTTTTGTATGCCAGTGGTTTCTGCGTGCGCAGGTACGATAAAACAGCCGTCAGGTCTTCATCACTCAGATTGTGAAAGGGCATAAAATCATATACGACCGTACCATCAGGATGTACGCCATAACGTAATGCCCTGGTTATTTCTGCGTCCGTAAATCTGCCAATGCCATAGACAGAATCGGCAGTGATATTGGCAGAGTAAATGGTTCCCACAGGTAAATTAAAGGCGATACCACCGCTCAATACCGGGTCCTGGCCCAGGCTTAGCAAGGAGTCTGCATTGGATGGGCTGTGGCAATCTGTACAATGTGCAACACTGATCACGAGGTGCTTTCCCCTTGCAATAACTGCACTGTCGGCAGATGCTTTAATAGCCGGGTAAGGCGCCGAATATTTTATATTTTGCCTGGCTGCCGTAATAGCGCTTACACCGGCTATAAGTATTGCCAGCACCAGGCCGGTCCATTTTACTATTTTTTTTATGATGCGCATGGGATTCGTTTTAGCAGATAACAGATTTTTTTATTTCAATGCTGAAGCCGATCAGCAGCCTTTTTAAATTTCGTGCGCGTTGCCTGAGTGGTACTTTTTTCATGGTTGATATGGTTTAATGATTTTAATAATTGCGGATGCAAACCTACGTAGCAGCAATAGCAATGGAAACGATTACAATAATGAATTGGGGATAATGGCGTATGAAGCGTATATATGTGACCGGTGGGAGCAAAAAGTTAATCTAATGCCAATTTGGAAATGCCGCCATGCAGATTGCAGATAATATGCAGATTTTTATAATGAAATCAATTGTTTGCGGATGGTTAATTTTTACTCCTTTAAAAAAACATTTTACTGCGGTGTTTTTCTTGCTGGTGTACCGGTATCGGGCCAGGCACAACACTACTTATTTGGCAGGATATTTAAAAACGGCCGCCAGGAAATTTTGCCGGGTGTAACCATACACAACTTCAGTAAAAAGAAATATAACAAATCCGACGCCGGGGGCAATTACCGCATTGTTGCAAGCGATGGCGATACGGTTATTTTCTCTTCCGCAGGCTATAAGACAGATACTTTTTTCCTGAGCAGCATGCCACCTGCCAATGGATATGATATGGTTCTTACACCCAATATAGTTACCCTGGCAACCGTGGAGATAGATGAATTGAGCAAGTATGAAGCTGATTCTGCAGAAAGACGTAAGAACTATGCATTTTTGCTCGACAGAAAACACCCGGTAAAACTGATGAATGAAAAAAGAACGGGAGATGCGCCGGGACTGAATTTCAGCCCTGTCGGGTTTTTCTCAAAAAAAGAAAAACAGAAAAGAAAATTAATCAAACAGGTGATGGCGGAGGATGAAGAAGAATATATTGATGCCCGTTTTCCCCGGGGCCGTGTAGCGGTTCTGACAAAGCTTACAGGCGATTCACTGCATCAGTTTATGCTTCGTTACAGGCCGTCTTATAAGTTTTGCCGTTCTGCAGATAACCAGGCAATGCTGCTCTATATAAATGACCGGTTAATTGTATTCAGGCAGGGAAAAAAGAGAAAAAAATGAAAAGTTATTCATTGATTCTTTTCTTTGAAAGGTATACCGCCTTGTTTAAGTAATCAATGATGATAAAATTAAAATCGCCAAAAAAACGCAGGCCGATTAGTTTTTCCCGCACTTTTTCATTGGTGGTGACGGGGGTATTAAAATATAGCCGGCCTATTTGTATGCTGTCTGCTACTACGCTGTTTTTAATAATGGCCGTGCTGCCGGGTGTAGAAAACCGCATTGAATCTGTATAGATTTTTTTATTCACAAAAATTGGTCTTGCCATTTCAGCAGGTATTATAATCCAGCCATTGTAACCCAAATCAAGTTCCAGTTTTTCAGTAACGGAATTACGGAAGCTCACCATAATTTCAATACCATTATCTGTAAAATTGGCCGGCAATAAATCGGTTTCGTCCAGGCCTTCAATGGAGTCTGCTGATGATGCAAAATGCAATTGCTGGTTTTTAAAATCAATCTTCCAAACGCCCCTGCTCATAATATTTTCACCAATTACCCCATCGGCCTTACCGGCACTGGATGGATTGGAAATATTATAGAACGAAACATTTTTGAAGCTTACACTGCCCAACTGAACATTGTCACAAACATATACATCGCCCGATATTTCTTTTCCATCTGCTGTAGTGGTGCTGTATAGAAAATCTTTGGATTTTGTAATGGATGGATTGTAATTGATGACGTGTTCATTGGTCCAGGTGGGCGAATGATTATCCAGGTACAATTCATAGGAAGCCCGGTCTGTGCCCCAATACGTATCAATTAAAATGCCTTTGGCAAATAACCGGAAGGGGATCTGCATATTAAAATGTTTGGGATATACATCCACCAGCGGTGCCTTTGTATGCATGCAGGCCAGCTGGCTGCAGTTCATGCATACAAATAATATGACAAATAACCTGTTCAATAAAATAATTGAATGCTGAATGTATAAACAAAATCTGTTAAAATTTTCTCATTATGTCGCGCGCACCCGATACATAGTGCCCGCCAAATAAAACAGCATGTACCAGCAGCGGGTATAGCTGTGTTAAGGGAAGACGTTTCTGCCAGCCATTTTCCAGCGGGCAGGCATCATGATAAGCGTCATAGAACTGCTCACTAAAACCGCCGAATAATTTTGTCATACCCAGGTCCATTTCGCGATGGCCGCAATAAACAGCCGGGTCAAAAATAACGGCCATCCCATCTGTGTTTATGAGGTAATTGCCGCTCCACAAGTCGCCGTGCAATAATGCCGGTGGTTCTTCGGGAAATAACACGGTGCTGTGCTTACAAAATGCTGCGGCGTGGTCAGCATCCTGTTTGGAAAAAATTTGTTTATCAAATAATGTTTTCACCAGGGGCATAATACGGTTGTGCGTGTAGCATTCAAACCAGTTATTGTATTGCTTGTTTACCTGCTGCAGGCTGCCGATATAGTTGTCTGAGTGCCATCCAAAACCAGGCTGTGGCGTTTGGTGCATATTGGCCAATGCGGTTCCGAACTGGCGCATGGTATTTTTATTAACGGTGCCTTTTTCTATCCACTGCAGCAACAACCATTGCCTGTCGTGTACTACGCCATACTTAATCACTTCAGGCACCACCAGCGAACAATTGTTGCGTAAGGCCTCCAGGCCATCTGCTTCCTGCTGAAACATAGCAGGAAACGAGTGGTTGCTATTTAGTTTTAAAAAATATTTTTCCTGCGTGGTATACAGGCAATATGTTTTATTGATATCGCCACCATGAACTTCCTGGTACCGCGTAAAATGCAGTCCGCAATTGTTGGCAATGGCCTGCAGAATTGTTTGCATTAATGAAAAAAGCGCTTGATAATATTTATAATAAGTGTAAGGAATATGCTTGCAATGAGCATGGTAACCACAGGAAAATAAAACCGGGTGTTTTCATTTTCTACCCGTATGTCTCCGGGCAGTCGCCCCAGCCAATGCAATTTATCGTGAAAGAAATAGATGAGCAGGCCGGTTATTACAACAATGATCCCGGTAATGATAAGCCATTTGCCCGTAGCTGCATTCATTCAACAAAGATAAAATTTGGCAATATTATACAGGGGAGTGTTTTTCCGGCCGTCAATAACCGGTTTAATTACAGTATTTACATAGAAAACAAGGGCATTTTCTAAGGGTTTTTTTGAATGCTGTCGTCTTATTGGCTACCTGTTTATGGAGGTAAAATACGACTGTGCTTTCATAAGATGTGCTATTTCGCAGGTCGCAGCCGTGTTGTTTCTTTGTATTGCAATCAACGTTGAAGTACAAGCAAATCCAATATCCAACATCAAAAGTTTTCCAAACCATTTGAAAAACCTAAACCAAAATTTCTATAAATAATCCGTATCCTTTTTGAAAATCCGTCGCCCAAACCCGTAGAATTATCCAAACCCAACTGAAAACCAACCCCGTGTAGAATTTATCAGTATCCGTGAAAACAACCAATGCCCTGAACGTAGTACAAACCGTCCAAATCCATGAAAAGCAATCCTGTCCCTTACAGGATAATTCCAAAACCCTTTTGAAAAACTGTCCACGATCCTTAAAAACCGCTGTATTAAGGTGATTCAATAAATGATCGGTAACGCTTGTTTATTGAATCACCCGGCGAGTTTTTCATTTCTCCGGGTAAAGTGGCGCCCCATTTTTTACTATTTTGTTGCTTCCTGCAAATGCCTTTGGTCTAATAAGCTGGCTGCGTCTTTATCGAGCCAAGGTAACCGCATGGCTATAGCAGAAAAATATTTTTGTCCCACCTGTAATGTGGCGGCATTTAATTCTATTACATGTGCAGAAAGGCCATGCGAAGTACCCGGCTCATTAAAGCCAATATGGCCGTTCAGGCCAATACCCACCACCGGTAAACTATTTCTTCTTATACAACAGAAAGTGTTGAATGGGCAGGAACTCTCCCTGGTAATGCAATAGAAAACCATTGGCGTTTAATTCTTTGTTGAGTTGCAATACAGTGGTTTTGTGCAGGGCTTTAATCGGAATAGCCGGGTCTTCGCCGCGGTATTCAATCAACAATAACATTCCATCTTTTTTAAGCGATTTGCTGATGGCCTGTAACATTTCATGCGGATAGGAAAGTTCATGATATACATCTACCATCATGGCCAGGTCAATGCTAGTATCGGGCAGGCGGGGCGATTGTTCAGTACCTTTTATAATTTCAACGACGCTGTCGTTTAATAAAGCTTTTTTGTTTTTGAGAAAGCTTATCATTTCATCCTGTATATCCACAGCATATACTTTGCCCTTTGTAACTTTTGCGGCCAGCTTAAAACTGTAATAGCCGGTACCCGCACCGATATCTGCCACCACGCTGTTCGGTGTAAGTTTCATTTTTTCGATGGCCAGGCTGGTATTTTCTTCCTGCTGCCGTTCAGTCCGTTCCAGCCATTCACTGCCTGCAGCACCCATTACAAAAGCTATCTCCCTGCCCATGTAAAATTTCCCGGTGCCATCGGGGCTGTGCGGGCGAAAATTGTATAGGGAATCATGGCTGTTCTTTTGCGAATAGCCAGGTACGAGGCTGGTTATAAACAGCAGGAAGGGAATACCGCGTTTAATGAGCATACAGCAATTTATGCAAAACCCCGGGCATATTACCAGGATACACATTAATACAATTTTGTACCAGTGTTAAATAAAAAATGCTCACTACCAAGATGAGCATTTTTTCTATATACCAGGCCCCGGCCAGGAATGGGTAGAAGCACTGGCATTGCGTTTTTATTTCACATAGTCTTCCAATACTTCTGTTCCATCATCGGTTACCCTTAGTGTCTTCCAGTTACGGGCATCTTCTATTTTGACCAGGTAAACCGTTTCATTGCTCCTGTTGAATTCCTGCACAAGAAAAATATGATAATCATAGTATTCCTGCCTTACTTTCCGTCGTATGCCTTTCGGCAACCTGGTTTCATCGTAGGTTTTAATGGTATTGAGCCACTCACCCCTTTTATTGTAGTCGGCCATGAAGGAAATTCCATCCTGTCTGAACTTGGCCCGGAATCCATAATCTGTACTATACCAGGTTTCATTATTTGCATCGCCATAACGATCATATAAATTTCTAACGGCTTTTATATGAACGGAATAAGGGTCCGTTTTTTTGTTTACTTCATTGGGGCGAACAACAGTAGGATCGGCAAGGGTGATGGCTGCATCGGTTCCTGATGGCGTCTGCGCATGCACGGTAGTTAATACAAACAATGTGAATGCGGCGGTAATTATTTTTTTCATGGTGGTTTATTTTTATAAAACTACCCATGAAATAAAGCCTTGATACACGCGGATGAGCAGTTTGCGTGGTTTGGCGGGCAGTTGGCTTTATTTTCCAACCTCAGGATAAGATACGAATGTAACGGCTGCGTACATGATATGTTTAGCCCTAAGTTTATTTGCAGGTAACCCCCATTTGGGCGCCTGCAGTAACAGCACTTGCATTAAAACAATTTCAACAAAGATTCTTTCCGGCTGCGCGATACAGGCACTGCGGCGCCATCGCTCATGATAAGGTGACCGCCTTCGCCACGAACATATTTGCTTACCTGGTTCATGTTTACCATGTAAGAATGGTGCACACGCACAAAATGCGCGAAGGGGGTTAGCTGTTCTTCAATATCTTTTAAAGAACGGCTGGCAATTATTTTTTTGCCGCCCTGCAGGTAAAAATGCGTGTAATTATCATTGGCTTCACAATAAACCAGATTTTCTACTGGTATAAATTCAAACCCGTCTATACTGGGTACAGCCAGCCTGCTGAATGCGTTACCCCTGCCGTTTACCTGGTCAAGCAGGTGGCGTATTTGTGCAGTGGCCGCTGCCGGCCGCTGCTGGCTGTATTTCCTTATTGCCGATTGCAGTTCGCCGGGATCTACGGGTTTCAGCAGGTAATCCAGTGCGCTGTACTTTATAGCCTTTATAGCATATTGATCATAACTGGTAGTAAAGATGACGGAGAAGGGAATATCCGTTAGTTGTTCCAGCATGGTAAAACCGTTCATGTTCGGCATCTCCACATCCAGTAAAACCAAATCGGGTGGGTGCTGGCGGATGGCTTCCAGCCCTTCAGCAGCCGATTTACAAAGACTGCTGAGTACTACATCGGGACAATATTTTTTAACCAGCAACGAAAGTGTTGCCAGGCAATGTTTTTCATCATCAATAACAATGGCGTTAATCATATTTCAGTGGTATTTTCAGTATTACTTCAGTGCCGCCGGAAGAACCGTCTTTTTTAACAGGGTCGTTGATGGTGATGGCCGAGGCATACCTGGTTTGTTTTTTTAATAATTCCATTCTTCCGGCTGTAATCTTCATGCCCATGGATTTATGCTGGTTGGCCGATTTGCTTTTCAATTCACCGGCACGTTTGCGGCCAATGCCATCATCGCGGATGATGCAGTACAGCCAGTTATTGTCTTTATGAAGTTTGATTTCCAAATGACCATGGGTGGCCTTGTGCATCAATCCATGCCATATAGCGTTTTCCGCATAAGGCTGAATGATAAGTGGTGGTACAAGGATTGACGGGGTATCTAAAGATGGATCTGTTTGTATGGTGTAGGAGAAATGATAGTCGAATCGCAACGCCTCCAGTTCCAGGTAGAGTTCCAGGGTCTGAAGCTCACGTTCAAGAGGTATCAGCGACTGTTCAGAATTCTGCAAAATAAAACGTATCAGGCGTGAGAATTTAGTGAGGTAGCCGGATGCCTCACTGGTATCGTCTTCCAGTATAAACCGGTTGATGGCATTTAATGCATTGAAAATAAAATGCGGGTTCATTTGCGAGCGCAATGCCTGCATCTCCAGTTCAGCAGATCGTTGCTGCAGTTCCGCCAGTTGCTGATCTATCCTGGATTTCTCCAGTTGACGCCGCAATTGCAAACGAAACCGGTAACGTACCGCTGCGTATAAGAGGATGCCAACCAACAGCAATGAAAAAATGATAAAATAGATATTCGTCCACCAGGCGGGTAATATTTCAATGGGCAATGATTTTTCTGCCCATACGTCTTCATTGTTACCTACCCGCACCCGAAAAGTATATTTACCGGGTGGTACATTAAAATAATAAGCTGTTCTTTCGGCGCCTGCTTTGCGCCAATCGGGATCGTAGCCCTGTAGCTTATACAGGTGTATATTTTCTCCGGGATTGCTGAAATGAATGCCTGCAAAGCCTATGGAAAATATGTCCTGGTTATGCTGCAGGGTTACGGATTGTACGCTGTCGATGGGTATCAGTAACTGGCCCGACACTTTTAACTCGCGCATGATAATTTGTGGCGCGGGACTTTGCATGGCGATATTGTGCGGGTCGAACGTATAAAATCCGACTTTTGAACCAACCAGTATTTCGCCCGATTGTTTACGGAAAATGGTGCCGGTTAACCCACTGGTGTTAATACCATAATTAAGACCGTATACCCTGATATCGTTGTTTTCAGGGTTTAACTGAAATATACCGGAGCGTGAGCTAATCCAAATATATCCGCTGTCGTCTTGTACAATGCCACCAATATTCGCAGATCCTATGGCCGATCCTTTCAGGCGGAAAAGAGAAAAGTTATCCTGCCCCTGTTTTTTTACATAAGCGCCGTTTGCGGTGCCCGCCCAAAAATTATTTTTATTGTCTTTAAAAAGACAGGTAACAGTACTGCCTTTCAGTAATGTGGTCACTTGTCCGGATGGATCTGTTCTTGACAGACCGTTGCTGTTGAAACGTCCGGCCCAGAGTGTATGATCACTGTCTATAAACAGGGAAAGGATATCGTTGGTGCCGCCGGGTAGGGTATGTTTTTGTTTAGTGGTAACATCGAACGTATACAATCCCGAAGCCGTGGCCAGCATCAGGTTCGTTTTATCAATGGCGGTCATACAGCGGATATAATCAGAATCGCCGAGTACCGTTTGCAGTGTGTTTTTTTCTGCGTCAAGCCGTAAAAGTCTTCCATTGACGAGTAGCCACTGATCGGCATTGCCGGCCGGTAAAAACTGGCTGAGCCCGTGCAGCGCCTCAGTTTTAACAGCTGCATCTGTTACGCCAATAAATTTTGTACGGGCCCAGGGTTGCTCACCAATCAGCACCTGGTTGGTGGATAGCCACAAATGATTTTTTTGCGGTTCGGCAAAAGCCAGTACAGCCGATTTTGCCGGGTAAAAGCGGTAAGGCTTTTTCGACAAATCTACCCGGTACAGATTGGCTGATTGGGTGCTGAACCAGAGCACGCCCTCGCGCGAGGTGTAGGCCTGCCATCCGCTGTTGTCTACCAGGCCCTGGCCATTGCCATAAGGTGTGGAGGTATGGCTGTTCGCATCATAGCGTACAATTCCCGATTCAAAAGTGCCGATCCATAGCTGGCCGCTTCCATCTTCCCTGATAAAGGTAATATGGTCTACCGGAGAGCCGGCCATGGGCATTATGTCATGAAGCCAGGTTTTTCCGCTTGTTTTATCAACACTGTACAATTTATTGCCACTGGTACCTGCCCATAACCTGCCCCTGCTGTCTTCAAACAAGGCCCTTACCTTTTGATTTTGCAGGTAGTGGGAAAAGCTTTGCGTAGCGGGATCAAAACGGTTAAGCCCGCCGTCTTCATTCGCGTCCCATGCAATACCGGTGCCCACCCAAACAGTACCCTGCGCGTCTATGCAAATGCTTCTTACAATGTTATAGTCAAGCGAACCGGCTCGTGCTTCGTCGTGCCGGAAGTGTTGCATATGACCGGTTACAGGGTCCAGTATATCAAGACCATTATTGGTGCCAATCCATAATTTCCCCTGGCGGTCCATGCAAACTACGCTAACGGTATCGCTGCTGAGGCTGTTCGCTTCACCGGGATAATAACGGTAATGGGTAAACTTTTCTGTGGAAGGGTCAAACCGGTCCAGGCCCATGCCGTAGAACCCAATCCACAGGAAGCCCTTTGGGTCGGTATAGATGGTTTCGGGGTAAGAGCCGCCCAGGCCGGCGGGGTTGCCGGGGTCGTAGCGGTAACTGCGCATGCTGTAACCATCAAAACGGGTAATGCAGCTCTTATCCTGGTCGGTAAACCACATATAGCCGTTGGCATCCTGGGTAATACCGGTAATCTTGCCCAGTGATACTTCGCCCATGCCTTCTACCAGGCTGAATTTGACAGGATTGGTCTGTGCGTTTGCAGTGATGGCTGGCAGCAGCACCGCCATCAGCAGGCAGGCGGTCAGGATATGGCATTCAGCCTTTTTCAATAAAGTCATCATAACCAAACAATATCACAACAGGAATGTAAATGATGCCTGTTATAAATGTACACAGCAATGAGCGATTGACGGGATTTATGGGGTAGTTGGCGAAATGCAGGGATGGATGTAAGCGGGTGCTGGTGGCCAGGATAAAACTTTGGATGAAACTTTGCCAAAGTTCGACAGGACCGTAAAATGCAACTTTGGCAAAGTTTGTGGAGACCGTAAAAATGCGGCTTTGCCAAAGTTTGAATCAATTTTGGATAGGATGAAACTTTGCCAAAGTTTGTCGGGACCGTAAAATGCAACTTTGGCAAAGTTTGAATCGCCTTGCCAATTTTTTAAATCATTTTTGGCCAGGATGCAAGTTGGACGAACTTTTCCAAAGCTCAAAGAGCGGTAGAATACAGCTTTGGAAAAGTTTGAATCAAAGTTTGAATCATTTTTGGATGGATAAACTTTGCCAAAGTTCGAGGGGACCGTAAAGTGCAACTTTGGCAAAGTTTGGGGAAAGTTTAAATTGTCTTCATACGCTTTTATAATAGTATTGCCCATTCAAAGAAATTAAAACTTCATTATAAAAAAAGTTTGACCATCGACTTAAAAATTGCTATGTGATTTTTATAAGGTATTTATTTTACCTTTAGGTTAAATCAATTATTGCACGGTTTACGCAATGATGATTTGCCAGAACTTGCCTGCTATATGGAAAATGTATCGAACCCTCCATTATCTACATGGGATGCCGCGTCAATTAAAAACGGCGACCAGGCAGCGTTTCTATCCGTTTATCATACACTGCATATAAAAGTTTACCGCTTCTTCCTGAAAAAAGTACGCCTGCCGGAAGATGCACGCGAACTGACCCAGCAAACTTTCATCCGCTTATGGCAATTCAGGCATACACTTTCTGAACTGCATTCACTGGACAAACAATTATTTATTATCGCGCACAGCCAGCTGGTGAATCATTTTGAAAAACAGACCGTTCAGAAAAAATTAAAAATCCAGCAACAAAACGCTGCGGCCATGACTAAACAGGCAGTCGACCAGCACGGCGTTTTTGAATTATCCAACAGCCTGCATGTTGCTATTGACAAACTTCCACCGGTAAGGAAAAAGATACTGATACTAAAAGCTTTCCACAACTACAACAACAAGGAAATTGCCGATGAGATGGCCATCTCCGTTAAAACAGTAGAGCACCATATTACAAAAGCCTTCCGCAGAATGAAGCGGATGATGACAATTGTTGCCGTGTTTATGTATTCTTTCCTTTAAAAGGCCACTCAAAAAAATATTTTTTTCAGGGAGCAGGGGCAAGAGCGCTCATCAACTGTACATAATATAGCAACATAACTTACCGCAAACTTTACATGCAGCCAATCAGCGACGAATTAATAGAGCGATTTTTTAAAGGTATCTGCACGCCCGAAGAATCGGCAGCGGTGCTGGCTTTTTTAAAAGATCACCCTGAGCATCCTTTCCTGCTGAATGAATGGGCAACGGCAGACAGCAAAACCCCATTGCCTGCAAAGGAAGCGCTGGAAATGTATGACAACGTTGTGGCTACACTGGGTAAAGGCGAAAGGCAACAGCTAAGAATATTACGGAGGGTGGCAGTAGCTGCCGCAGTTACTGTTGTATTAATGGTATCATGGCTACTGGTTGTAAAACACAATAGTAGCACAACCATTGCAAAGTCGGAACCCGCAGCACAAATTGAATGGATATTGCGGCAGAATACAGGAGATACAGCGATAACGCTGGCGCTTGCAGACAGTTCAAAAATAACGCTCTGGCCCGGCGCATCGGTGCGGGCTCAAAATAATTTCGGGCAAGCTGCAAAACGTGAGCTCTACCTGCAGGGGAAAGCCTTGTTTAAGGTAGCAAAAAACAAGGAAAAACCTTTTATTGTGTACAGTGGTTTTATCAGCACAACGGCGCTGGGAACGGCATTTCTTGTAACAGAAAATAACAATGGCATCAGGGTAAAACTAACCGAAGGAAAAATTGTGGTGGCGGTTACTGATACAAACTATAAAAAGATACACCGGGATTACTACCTGGTGCCGGGCGAAGAAATTGTATTTGCTGCAAGAGACAGGGCGGGAATCATTCATAAAGGCGGCGGTAACACAATGAATGCTGCAGGCAGGACAAAGAATACATCAACCGTTGATGATACCGCCGGTGCCTCCTACATGTTTAACAACCAGACACTGGCTGAAGTGCTGGATCAGTTGTCTGCTATCTATAAAGTTAAGATCGATTACTCCAGGGCAGATATTAAAAAGATATATTTTATTGGAAGGTTTGAACGCAATGATTCGGTAGAAAAAACCATCAGGGATATTGCCCTGCTTAATAAACTGTCAGTAAAAAAACAGAACGGCGGTTTTATTCTCGAAAGAAAAAAACACTAACATATTTTTTACGCAACAATTGCCTGTTGAGGCCGCCTTAAAACAGCGGGATGACCATCTATTAACCAATCTAAAAGCAGTATTGAGATGAACATTTTTACAAAAACAAAACAACTTTCCATCGGTTTGTTACTGCTCCTGTGCATGGCACAAACGCTGATGGCCCAGGAAGAAACCGGCAGTGTAAACGGCATTGTAAGAAAAGACAATGGCGAACCGGTTGCCGGTGTTACCGTTAGCGCCAAAAACAGCGAGACCGGCGCATCAACTGCCACACAAACCGATTCTTCGGGCGTATTCAGGTTTAACAAACTTGCTGCCAGGGGCACTTACAGTTTTTCTTTTAGCAGTGTTGGTTTTCAAACACAGACCTTATCGGGGTATACGATTAAACCCAATACTTCCATTTCTATTATTACCAAACTGCAAACACTGGCAAGCAACCTAAATGAAGTGGTGGTGGTGGGATATGGTACGCAGCGAAAAGGGAACCTTACGGGTGCGGTTGCACAGGTTAACAGCGAGGTGCTGGAGAACCGTTCATTGTCGAATCTGTCGCAGGGTTTGCAGGGGGTTGTTCCCAACCTGAATTTAAGACCCGGCGATGGCAAGCCAACCCAGAGTGCTGCTTTTAATATACGGGGTACTACTTCCATTGGCCAGGGAGGAAATGCGCTGGTACTGATAGATGGTGTGCAGGGCGATCCGGCAATGGTTAATCCCAACGATATCGCCACTATCTCGGTGTTGAAAGATGCGGCTTCATCCGCTATTTATGGCGCCAGGGCGGCATTTGGTGTAGTGCTAATCACCACTAAAAATCCGGCACGTGATAAAGCAAGCATTACGTATTCGTCCAGCTATTCCATCAAATCGCCCACTGCCATGCCCGAAATTGTTTCTAACGGGTACCTGTATGCTAAAATGTTTAATGAAGGATGGAGTTCATGGAACGATGGCCAGCTTCCGCAGAACATCAATAAAACGCAGAAGTTTTCAGCCGCCTACCTGGACGAACTTAAAAAACGGGATGCCGATCCCAGCCTTAAAAAAACGGATACCACACCGGCCGGGGAATATGTTTATTATGAGAACACCGACTGGTTTAAGGTGCTGTACAAGAACCACACCAATGCGGTTGAACATAACCTGGCTGTATCGGGCAACAGTGGTAAAGCCAGTTTTTATGTAACCGGCCGCTCATTTACACAGGATGGTATTTTCAGGTATAATTCCGACGATTATAAGATATACAACCTGCGCGGCAAGGGCGCCATACAGGTATACCCATGGCTGCGCATAGAAAACAATCTCGATTTTTCCAGTATGAAATACCACAACCCGCTTAATGTGGGCGAAGGAGGTGGTATATGGAGAAATATAGCCGATGAAGGACATCCTACTTCACCCATGTTTAATCCCGATGGCACCCTTACCTATTCTGCAGCTTATACGGTGGGCGATTTTGTGTATGGCAAAAACGGGATTAATATGAACCGCCAGATATTGCGCAATACTACCTCGTTCAGCAGTAATTTCTTTAATAATAAATTCCGGGTAAAAGGCGATTTTACTTTCCTGAACAATAACTATAACCAGGTGCAGACAAGAGTGATAGTACCTTACAGCACCAAACCTGGTGTTATTAATTATGTAGGTACCAATTACAACGATATTCAACCTACCTACCAGCAGACGCAATATATAGCTGCCAATATTTACGGCGAATATGAAACCCGGCTGGGAAGCAACCACTATGTAAAAATCCTGGCTGGCTATAATTATGAGCAGTCGGCCTATAAACAGTTACAGACTTTGCGCAATGGATTAATTTACCCCGATGCGCAGGATATCAACCTGGCACTTGGCCAGTCCATTGTTACTACCGGTGGCTACGATAAATGGGCCATACTGGGTGGTTTTTACAGGGTCAACTATTCTTTTAAAGACAAGTACCTGATAGAAGCAGATGGACGCTATGACGGTTCCTCCAAATTTCCCTCCAACCAGCGCTATGCATTTTTTCCTTCCGTATCTGCCGGCTGGCGTTTAAGCAAAGAAGCGTTTTGGAAGGTATCACCCAATCTTATTTCAGATTTAAAAATCCGCGCATCCTATGGTTCGCTGGGTAATGGTAATATTAATTCGTATGCTTTCCAGGAGCAGTTTGGTATTTCACAATCGGGCAGGGTGCTGAATGGTATACGGCCGCAAAGAACTTCCCAACCGGGTGTAATTCCCGACGGACTTACCTGGGAAACGTCTACCACCAGCAACCTGGGTCTTGATTTCTCTATGCTGGGAAACAAGCTGGTATTCAGCGGCGATGTGTATAAACGTACAACAAAAAATATGTTTACGGTAGGACCCGCATTGCCGGCAACATTTGGAACCACCGTTCCCAAAGGCAATTACGCCGATTTGGAAACAAAAGGATTTGAACTGGCACTTAGCTGGAACGATAAATTTAATGTGGGTTCAAAACCATTTACCTACGATGTGCAACTTAGCCTGGCCGATAACACGGCAACCATCACAAAATTTAATAACCCCACTAAAAGATTGGCAAACATCAATAATACAGTAACGCCGGATTATTATGTAGGGCAAAGGGTAGGTGAAATATGGGGATTTGTTACAGACGGTTTTTTTACAAAAGATAATATTGGCGAAGCCTCTAAACAAAAATTATACAAGGCCACCAACGGTGGCAACTGGGCCGTAGGCGATATAAAATTTAAGGACCTGAACAAAGATGGCGTAATAGATATTGGCGACAATACAGCCGGCAAGCCGGGCGATAAAGTGGTGCTGGGTAATTTATCACCGCGATACACCTACGGTATTAATCTTGGAGCAGGATGGAACAATATTTTCTTCAGTGTTTTCTTCCAGGGTGTTGCCAAACAGGACTGGTGGCCCGGTTCGGAAGCGGATTATTTCTGGGGGCAATACAACCGACCTTATAACAATGCATTGAAATCTCAGCTGGGAAAGATCTGGTCAGAAGACAACCCCAATGCTTATTTTCCAAAATTGCGTGGGTATGTAGCACAAAACGGCCAGGGCGAACTGGCGCAGGTGCAAAGCAAATACCTGCAGAGCATTGCTTATATCCGCATGAAAAATATACAGCTGGGGTATAACCTGCCGCTGAATCTGATACAAAAAATAAAAATGAACAGTGCAAGGGTATATGTATCCGGCGAAAACCTCTGGACAAATTCTCCCTTGTATAAAATAAACGGTCATAACCTGGACCCTGAAAATACCGGGGGGTCTGACCGTGTTTTGACTGATGGAACAAATGGTAACGGCAATAACTACCCGATGCTTAAAAGTATCACCTTCGGATTATCCGTTACTTTTTAAATACAGTACTTCTTAATGCACAAAAAAGTAATTATGAAACATCAATATACAGGTCTTTATATTTTGCTGGCCTTGTTTTTTTGTACTGGTTGCAGCAAGCAGTTGGATCAAACGCCCGTATCAACCGCCTCGAGAGATGTTGTTTTTGGAAGCGAACAGGGGCTGGCCCTGTACTCCAATTCTTTTTATGAAGCATTGCCTTCGGGTGCAGATATTTATGAAGGCGATAACATGGTAGATTATGGCGCAAGAACGCAGGTGCCGGATTTTTTGCGGGATGGTGCCTTTGGCCCCCGGCAAAGTTCAGGATGGGATTGGACGCAGCTGAGAAATATTAATTATTTTATTGCGAATGCAAAAGATCCGCGGATTGCCGCAGCCGTAAATACCAATTACGTGGCCGTTGGCCGTTTCTTCAGGGCCTGGTTTTATTACGAAAAAGTAAAACGGTTTGGCGATGTGCCCTGGATGGGTGCGCCCATTGAAGTAAATGATACGGCAGCTTTATACCGGCCGCGCGATCCGCGCACGCTGGTGATGGATTCCGTGCTGGCCGATTTGGATTTTGCAATAAAGAACATCAGCCTTACAGAAGATAAAACACGCAGCCTGATTACAAAAAATATTGCCCTTGCATTTAAATCAAGAGTTTGCTTGTTTGAAGGCACGTTCAGAAGATACCATACAGAACTAAACCTGCAGTCTACGGCAACCAAATGGCTTACCGAAGCCATGAATGCCGCCCAGACAGTTATGAGCTCGGGTGCGTTTTCCCTGAATACTGCTGCGGGCAGCTATGGTGCCTACCGTTCATTGTTTGTTACCCAGGGTGCGCCCATTGTTAATGAAGTAATGCTGGCTTATATATACAGTAAAGACCTGGCTGTATTAAACGATGCTACCTGGTGGTGGACAAGTGCCACTTACGGATCGAGACTAAGTTTTACCAGAACCTTTATCAATACATTTTTAAAAACGGATGGAACCGCTTTTACTGATACGCCCGGCTACCAGACCATGCTTTTTTCTGACGAAGTAAAAGGCCGCGATTTGCGCTTGCAGCAACTGATAAGAATGGGCGACTACAAAAGAACCACGGGCGGTATAGCGCTGCCGGCGCCTCCTGTATTCTCTTATACTTATACAGGCTATCAACCCATTAAATGGACGCTGGACGATGCTTATTACGAACAGGGTGTTACCGGCGATAATCCCATACCAATGATTCGTTATGCAGAAGTGCTGCTGAATTTTGCTGAAGCAAAAGCAGAACTGGGTTTATTAACGGACGCAGACTGGGCAAAAACCATTGGTGCATTAAGACAGCGTGCAGGCATTACCGGTGGACTTACCACCAGGCCAACCGTGGCAGATCCCTACCTGCTGGCCAATTATTTTTCAGACATCACCGACCCGGTTTTACTGGAGATAAGAAGAGAGCGTGGTATTGAACTGGCTTTCGAAAACCTGCGTTTCCCCGATTTGATAAGATGGAAAAAAGGAAAATTACTGGAACAGGTTTGGAATGGATTGTATGTTCCTTCATTAAATACACCGATGGATTTAAACGGTGATGGAAAAGCAGATGTTGTTTTTTATAAAACCATGCCATCGCCCACCATTCCGGGGGTAACCTATATCAACGTAAGTGAAACAACAGGCGGGGCAGCCAATCCGCAAAGGCTTTCCAATGATACGTATGGTGAATTGACCTGGCTAAACAATGTACCCAGGAAATGGGATGACAAGATGTATTATTATCCCATACCGGAAACGGATCGTCTTTTTAATCCAAAACTGGGGCAAAACCCGGGATGGTAGATTTTTATTTTAATGTTGTTGCAGTTGCTAAAGTCTATTGTATTTTATATTTTAATAGTGTATATCAATGAAGCATCAAAACAGGCTGTATTTACTCGCGGTGCTCTGTATTGTGTTACCGGCGCTGATACCGGCCGGTGCCGCAGCGCAAAAAAAAGGCCTAATGGAAAAGTCAACCATCAATATTGCCACCTACAACCTCCGCTATGCCAATCATGCCGATTCTGTACATGGTAACGGATGGGGGCAGCGTTTGCCGGTGATTGCGCAATTAATACAGTTTCACGATTTTGATATTTTCGGTACACAGGAAGGCCTTTACCACCAACTGGAAGGGTTGAAAGATAGTTTGCCCGGTTTCAGGTATATTGGCATTGGCCGAGATGATGGTGTGCACGGTGGTGAACATTCGGCAATATTTTACAAGACGGAAAAATTCAGGTTGCTCGACAGCGGCAATTTCTGGATGTCGGAAATTACAGACAGGCCCAACAAAGGATGGGATGCCGTTTTGCCAAGAATTTGTTCCTGGGGAAAATTTAAAGTCATCAAAACAGGTTTTGTGTTTTACCTGTTTAACCTGCACATGGACCATATTGGTGTAAAAGCCCGCGCGGAAAGTGCCAAACTGATCCTTTCAAAGATCCAAACTTTTCCTGCGCAAACCCCGGTGATACTTACGGGCGACTTCAATGTTGATCAAACAAATGAAAGCTATACATTGATCAACCAATCGGGCATTCTTGCAGACAGTTATGAATTGTCTCCGCTGAAGTATGCGCTGAATGGTACGTTTAATAATTTCAGGGCCGACAATAAAACAACCAGCCGTATTGACCATATTTTTGTCAGCCACCAGTTTACGGTTAAAAGCTATGGTATTCTAACGGACACATACAGGTTAAAAAGAGAAGACCCAGCCGCGGAAACAGCAGGGAATTTGCCAAAAGAAGAAGCAGTAACGCCTTTTACAGCAAGAACGCCCTCCGATCATTTTCCGGTAATGGCCCGGGTGGAATATTAATACCAGGTGATTGAAAAATGATTGTATCAGGTCTTCACGAGCCTTGTGCCTGCCGTCTCTTTATGCAATAAAAATTTTCACCGGTTACTGCTAATTAAGATGCCTGTATTCATTGGGCGATACACCCACCCGCTGTTTAAACAGTCTTGTAAAATATTTTCGACTAATGAATTCCTTTGCCGGTTTGCCAAATGAAAAATACTTTTCGGCAAATCTTCAAACCGCCTAAAACCCCATCTCATCAACCCGCATCAGTAATATTGGTAAGAAAAGCAGTAATCTGTATACCAACACCTTCATTTTCTATACCCAACTTTGCATTAGCAATCTAAGGATGAGTGTATTGCCATCCGAAAAATTAAAAAATAGCAAAATGAAAAAGAGAATATTGGGAAAAAGCGGTTTGGAAGTATCTGCATTGGGTTTTGGATGCATGGGCTTAAGCTTTGGATATGGTCCGGCTACCGATAAACAGGAAGCCATCAAATTATTACAAGCTGCTTACGATGCAGGTGTAACTTTTTTTGATACGGCCGAGGCATATGGACCTTTTGCCAACGAAGAATTATTGGGCGAAGCGCTGGCTGGGTTTCGCGACAAAGTAGTGATAGCTACCAAGTTTGGTTTTAAAGAAGGCAAGACGAATCTGGGAATGGATAGCCGTCCCGAAAACATAAGAGCTGTGGCTGAAGCTGCCTTGAAAAGATTGAAGACAGACTATATTGATTTGTTTTACCAGCACAGGGTTGACCCAAATGTGCCGATGGAAGATGTTGCCGGAACGGTAAAAGATTTAGTTGCGGAAGGAAAAGTGAAACATTTTGGTTTGTCGGAAGCCGGTGTAGCCAGTATTCGTAAAGCACATGCGGTACAACCTGTAGCGGCCTTGCAAAGCGAATACTCATTATGGTGGCGTGAACCCGAAAAAGAAATTCTGCCAGCATTGGAAGAACTGGGCATTGGTTTTGTTCCCTTCAGTCCTTTGGGAAGAGGTTTTCTTACCGGAAAGATAGATGAGAACACAACATTTGATAAAACCGATTTCCGGAACTTCGTCCCCCGTTTTAATGAGGAAAATCGTAAAGCCAATCAACAATTGGTGGACCTGCTGGGCAATATTGCCAAACAAAAGGAAGCAACACCGGCACAAATTGCACTGGCCTGGCTGCTGGCGCAAAAGCCATGGATCGTGCCCATTCCCGGCACTACAAAACTGCATCGCCTGCAGGAAAACCTGGGAGGAGCAGCGGTAGCGCTTTCTGCAAAAGATATACAGGATATAGACAGCGCTTTTTCAGCAATACCAGTACAGGGCGAACGCTACCCGGCGCATTTGCAAAAAACGGTGGGCAAATAATACCATACAATTTGTAAAATAGTATGTATGAAAAAGAATGCAGTAATTGTTGTTCTTGGTGCGGGCGCTATTGGCCAGGCCATTGCCAGGCGGGTAGGTGCAGGAAAACATATAGTGCTGGCCGACTTAAGTCCGGACTGGTTTACCAACGCCAACGAAATAGATTATGCCATTACGCACAAAGGCGAAGCGGAAACCGGCACCGCCATTTCAAGAAAAAGCATTGCGGCATTTATTGCCATGCTGGTGGAAAATCCCGGTTTGCACAACAAGGAAAACCTGGGAATCAGTAAATCAAACTAATAAGGTGGCGGCCAATCATTTTATAAAAACATACCGGGGTATGATTAGTTTTCTGAATTAGATCTGTAAGTGATAAAAGCAATAAGCCTGGCCGGAAGTATTCTTAAAAAGAAAGATACAATCGATGCCAGCATGCCTGGTATAATCAGCAGCTTGCCCTGCAATGTTTTTCGCACAGCCATTTCTCCTGCCTGTTCTGCAGTAACAGCCATTTGCTTACCAAACCAGCCAAGCTTTTTAACGGTATCTGTTTGGATGGCCGGTTTTGTAAAAACGGGGCCCGGGCAAAGGCAGCTAACTGAAATACCATCTTTTTTTACTTGATAGCGCAGCGCGTAACTAAAGAAAATAATGGCAGATTTTGTAGCCGAATAAATATTCTTAATTGAAATAGGTGCAAAGCCCGCCATGCTGCTGACATTTAGAATATACGATGGTTTGTTTTTTCTTAACAAGGGCAGCAGGTTGAAAACAAGGGCTATTGCAGGTTCGGTGTTTAGCCGCAGCATATAAAGCGTATCGTCTAAAGGCATGGACAAATAGTCTTTTTCGCCCCCTATTCCGCTTACATTGCATAATATTTTTAGTGGCAAATTCTTTTCATGGCACCATTTGCCAATGATACCGGCCGATGCTGGTTGGCTGAGATCGGCACTTAGTATTTCAACATGGATTTGATAATTGCGTTCAAGATTTTTCCTCGCTGTTTCCAGTTCGTCTTTATTTCTTGCCACCAGCACTACATTAAATTTTCTCCTGGCCAGTGCGCTGGCAATAGCATATCCAATTCCCTTGCTTCCTCCTGCAACCAATGCATACTGCATAATTGAAAAGTTTGTCAGCTCTTTTTCTTGCCAGCCCTGTTATAGATAGCAACAATAAACCGCCTGGGCAGTGCCCTTACAAAGAAGGCCATTATCTTTGACACGGTACCGGGTACTATTACCAGTTTTTTGTTCAGTGTTTCGCGCACGGCAATTTCACCTACTTTTTCGGGCGATATTGCCATTTGCATTCCAATCCAGCCTAATTTTTCTTTTGTATCTTTTTTTATTTCGGGTTTGGTAAAAACCGGCCCGGGACACAGAACGCTCACGCTTATATTTTTCTCCTGTAGCTGGTAGCGCAGCGAATAACTAAAAAAAACCACGGCCGATTTGGTGGCGGAATACATATTTTTTACTGGTATGGGCGCAAAGCCGGCCATGCTGCCCACATTTAAAATATAAGAAGGGGCATTTTTTTCCAGCAAAGGAAGCAGGGTGAGCGTTAGCGACATGGCAGAGCCAATATTTAAATTAATCATGTAGCGCAGGGAATCGAGCGATAATGATAAATAATCCCGGGAACCACCAAAACCTGCCACATTACAAAGCATTTTCAATGAGATATTCCTGGCCATGCACCAGTCGGCTATGGCTGTTGCCGACCCATCCAGGCTCAGATCATACGATAAAATATCTACATGAACCTGGTACAACGACTCCAGTTTATTTTTAGCAGCAATTAAAGAATCTGCATGTCTTGCGATTAAAATAAGATTATACCCACGCTTTGCCAATGCTTCGGCAATAGCATATCCAATGCCTTTGCTTCCACCTGCCACCAGTGCATAGGGTAAAGATTTCCCCACATTATTGGTAACGGTGTTTTTGCTATTGAGTGAATCCGGCTGGGCATATCCTGTTGTTACTATAACTGTTATAAGGACATATAGCAAGGCTATTTTCATCGTTAAATGTGTCATTTATGAAGTTAACCCAAATTTCGGGCTAATAATTAATGGCTGCCGATTGAGTTGAATGGGGGCACCGGAATGGCGATACAATGGGAACCGCTATTATATGCTGCATGCAGATAAAAAAATGCGCAACACTGAGCACCAGGGTTGCGCAAAAGCAATAGGACTGTAAACAGCTGCATAGCGACACCAGTTAGCGCTGTAGTAGCCGCGCCCATTTGCCATTGGGTATTTGTTGAGAGAAATGCAGCAATTCGCTGACGTTTAATCCGATGAAAAATAAATTTTCTTTATCAGCTCTTCACTCTCAACACCTGCACTTCCATCGGCAACAAGGTCACCCCCGTCACATTTACCGGGCCAGTACTGGTTGCTCCATCCAGTTCCGTAACGGCAACAGGCCCCATCTGCTGCACTGGTGATGGCGGCGTATTATTTGTTTTGTTGCTATACAACACATTGACGGCCTGGTTTAGCCTGCTCAGATTGCTGTCCAGTATAACGTCAACGGATAGAGTTTGTGTTGTATTGGTATTAGCAATGATGAGTACCTCTGCATCATTTAAAATCCTCGACCACGCGATGATCCCATTTTTAGTACCGGACACCGCAAAGTGAAAATGATCACCCGAGATGGGCCGGAAATAAAATCGTCCGTAGCGTAGCGCGGGTTGTTCATTTCGAACGCCGGCAATTTGTTGAAATGCTGTAAAAAACAAACCATCCCGGGGAAATCCCGGCACCAGGCCCCATAATGCTTCCCGTACGGCTTTATCTGAGCCCGCTCCATGAAGGCCTTGTTCAGTGCCGTAGTAAAGACAAGGAATACCAGGTAGACAATACAGGCAGGCCACGGCCATGGTCAATTGATCATCATACAAATGCGGATTGCCTGGTTCAACATAGTGGAACCGTTCGCTTTGATCGTGGTTGTCCAGGAAAGTCACAAAAAAGCGCGAAGCATCTCCGTGAGAACTGAGGATGAATTGTTCCAACGATTTGCGCCGTTGGTACATATCCTTTACGGCGGAAGGTGGACTGTTGCCTTTCAGGGTTGGCCGCAGTGAGAAAAACAGCGGGTAATCCAATGCCGCGTCAACACCCACCAGGCTGCTGCTGTCGGCGCCATTCTGTGAATTGCGGCCGATGAACCGTGCGATGTCCGGCTCTGAATCATCGGTCCATACTTCACCATAGGTAAAAAAGTTTTTCTTGCCGATGCTTAAGGCATATTCGCGGCAGGCATTGCCAAAAATCTGCGCCAGGTTGTTTTGCAGGAAACGAAGGGTATCTATCCTGAACCCGTCGCAATCGTACCGGGCGATGACAAACTGAAAAGCACGGATCAAAAATCGTTGCACGTCGGGCAAATCAGTCCGCAATTGTTTCAGGGAAGCAAAATCGCCAATGGTTGTATCATCTTGCGGAAAGGTACCGGGGTTGCCCTGGCGGCGGAAATAGCTGTTATTCTGCAGTTCAGTTGGCCACACAATGGCATCAGGCGAAGGATGGTTAATGGCAGCGATATCCGTGTCTGCAGGTATGGCTGCACCGGTGTCGTTCCGCCACTGCACGGTCATGGGGTTGGGCGAAAAAGTATGATCATCTGCACCATTGTACGCAAATACATTCCCGGTATGGTTCAATACGATGTCAAAAATAACATAGATGCCTTGTGCGTGCGCGGCATTGACCAGGGCGCGGAGTTCATCATCGGCAGTGACTGCACCGGAAGCGAATTTTGGGTTGGCTTTAATAAAATCATGGATGCCATAGCCGTGGTAGGATCCTTCGTCCCATTGCAGGTTTTTCAGCACCGGCGACAGCCATATTGCTGTAGCACCTAAACTTTTGATATAGCCCAGTTGCTGCAGGATGCCGGCGAAGGTTCCGCCCTGGTATTCTGCAAAGTTTGGATCGTTGAATGGTTGGTGTTTGGGTGGCGCAATTGGATTGTTAAACCGGTCCACCATAATGAAATAGATAATGTTATCGCGCCAGTCGGCCGGAGAAGGAAAGGGTCCTCCCGGCGTACCACCCAACCTTTCCGCATTGTCGAAAACAGACTGCACTTCGGCAGAAAACAGGGATGTAAACATGGTGATGTTTTTTTGGGTTGAAAGAAGTGGCAGGTAATCGTTATTGGGGAAATCAGCAGGGCGGCGGTGGATAGTAATTAGATATGAAAGGAAGTTTACAACGGGGGCGTGTATGTAATATAAATATATACTTTTCAACGGGGCGGACAAAGATTTTGTTGGACCTAAGCGTCTGCAGCGCTTATTGCGGAGTGTTCCATAATGTGGTGTTGGTTTGCAAATGGTTATCCTAAGGTAAATTTATTTTATACAATACATTACCGTATTTCCACGGTTTTCCGGCGATGTTTGCGGAAGGCAAATGACAAAGCAGGTTGCAATATCTGCCAGCCGTATAGCGCTTAAAATAACAGGGGATGACTGAAATCATTAGAAAACGGGTAACCTCTTCGCTATTATCCGGGACAATAAATTCAACAAGTGTTTGCAACTTCCTGCAAATTCAATTATCAGGCGACCGATAAAGCAAAAGTTGTACCCAGTCCTGGCTGGGATTCAACGGAAATACGATACCGGATGGCCTTGGCCAGACCCCTGATGAGATGATGCCCGAATCCGGTTTTGGCATTGCAACTATTGCCTTCCTGATAAAGCGATTTTGCCTGCTCCTCATTGATACCCGGGCCATTGTCTGTTATCGACAAAATAGTTTGCCCCTTGTCTTTCCTTGCCTTCCATTCTATTGTACCGCCGGGATGATTGTTTAGTGCTTTGATGGCATTGGAAGCAAGATTCTGCATGATCACTTTCAGGTAATTTTCGTCGGCCGGAACCTCCAGCGCTCCCGGGTTATTAAAACGGGTACTTATCTGCGCTGGTTGCGTGAAAAATTTCTGCAGGTAATCAAACAATTCGCTGATCTTGATCATCCTGATATGAGGTTTAAAATTTTCCATCTGTTCTTTGCTCCAGAGCAGCATGGTCTCCATAGTTTGCAGCAGATCATGTACTGACTGGCTGATCTGTTGCTGATCAATTACTGTGGTAAGTGGCAACAGGAAAAATAGATAAGGGCTAAAAAATGATCAACGATTTTCAGGGTGTGGCAATTATTATGTTGGAAAGGTAGCCACAAAATAAATCAGTATGAATACCACGAACAGGTAGTTTTTAATTGGCAGGTTGGGTTTGTGCGGGGTGAACAAGCGTTAAAAGGTTTGAAGTCGCAAATATTTGAATATAACCCCTAATTAATATTATTTCCATGCCTGACTAATAAGCGCCCTTATCGGAGACACCATGGGAGCAGCTCCGAATTTTTCAGCAAGTTGTTTTTCCACCTTAATGTTTATCTTATCTATCCATGCGGGATTGCGTTTTTTGATCTCACTATAAAAGGGCCCTCCCTTTACGAGACCGTAGGCTGCTTCTTTCGCCGTAGGACACGCTGAAAGTAGTTCTACTTTTTCAATTGATATGGTTGAAAATCCGGCATCATGTAATAAAGATTTTATGGCGGTTTCGTCACTCATAGAGGTTGCAAGATTATATGAATCTGGCAATGGATCCTCCAAATATTCTTTTGCTATAGATCTGGAAATATAGGATGCAGGGTTTTGTTCAAGACTGTCCCAGGTGGTAAACATAAACATTCGTCCCGGTTTTAAAACGCGGAATGCCTCGGCGAAAGCTTTCGGCTTATCAGCAACAAACATATATCCAAAGCAACAAACAACCAGGTCGATGCTGTTGTCAGTAAAAGGCAGTTGTTGTGCATCAATATGCTGCCACTCAATATCGAGGTGGCTTAATTTCTTCTTTGCTATACCCAACATATCCCCGCTAATATCTGAAGCAATTAGTTTTGCAGATGCTGCAATACGTTTCCTGATATGACGTGTAACCCGGCCGGTGCCCGCAGCAATTTCCAAGGCAATACAAACTGGCGCGGGGTCAATTCGTTTTGCGACTTCTATGGCATATGGTTCAAAGAATAAAGGGCCGAAAAATTGATCATAGTAAGCGGCAGCATCTCCCGAAATATCAACGCAAGGAACTACAATCGATGTGTCACCCATAAGTTATTAATTTAAATTTAAAAACAGGTGGTTTCCATTCACTCCGCTTGCCCATTCATTTGGTCCAGTTGTAGAAAGGTAAATATTTTTTCAAAAAAAAATTTCATTCTGTAAATATTACTTTAAGCTCAAATTCTTAATCGTTCTGCGTGCCAGATGCCAGTTTTAATTTACTGTATTTTTTTGTTGCATTAATATATGTTGAGAAACCTATCTGCATCTGGTGGAAATTTTCTTTGGGGTTTGCTGCATCCCAGTTTAAGCGATAACGGAAAAATAGTTTATTACTGCCATCTCCATTCGGACTGAAATACGCAAATATCTCCGCCGATGCAATGCATTTCGTAAACACTTCGGGGAAAATACTACAATCAATTCAATTTTGAGAAAGAGTATATTAAATAATTTTTTAAATTTTACCCGCACAACCACATTCCCTGGTTTAACTTCTGAAGTTGGCCCCTAAAAAAAATTTTCTATGGCCAGCTATTTTCGCAAGCAAGATCTATCTACTTTTAAGTATATTTATTTTTTAAACCAATAAGTAAGGGAAAGGCTAAGGCTCGTACTACATTACTATGCATACGCGCTGCCGTTTTTCTGATAAATCCTGAAATTTATGCGTGGATCCCGTTTAATAATTCTGTTGTAAAATTTGATATAAGCTTTGAAGAGCGCAGGACTAATGGTGCTTTCCCAAAAATTCTGGCCGAAGAACGCTCTTTCAGATCAGCAAATCGACCAAACAGACTGAAGGCGCTAATAATCGAATCGCTAAGGGGCTTAGCTCAACGGGTTCAGCGGAAACGACCGCTTCGGCGACCTTAGTCTTCATTATTTTAAGTTTTGCTGATTATCAACACCCGAATTAAACGTTATATGACGCCTCCTGTAACAAACAATGCACCGGATGTTCTTTCCTCGTGGATTGCATTGGAGGTTTTATCGCCACAAACCTTTCGTAAGCCAGAAGATCTTGCTGGTGCTTATGGCTCAGTTGTAAAGCTTGATAAGCCCGTCCTGCCATGGGAAGGTGAAGGCGAAAAGTCCAAACCAAATTACCGTCTATACTACCAGGTCATTCTTGAGACGATCAATTTTGAAAAGGCCATCTCTTCCCTGAGTAAAATTTATGCCGACAAACGCGTTGATCCTCCGAACGTAAAGGGCGAGGCCGTTCTTGCTGCTCTTGTTCTTGATAATAAGGGAAGGCTGGTTGAATTTCCTGCTGCTGCAATTTCGAGTTTTGCATGGGCTGTGCCGCAAGCCTTAAAAGGTGACTTGCGTAAACTTGCTGACTGGTCAAATGTTGAAGCTAGATTAATTGAAGACGTTGATAAGATCTTGCGCCATTTAGATGACGAGGGTAAAGAACTTCCAGTTACCAGGCAAAATCTTAATGCCGCGCGTAATTACATAATTAGTAAAGTTGGCATTCCATCTGAATTTATCGGCAATCATTCCTTTGCAGTTAAGGCATATGAATATTATACCAATTCGGATGCGCCCGATCCTATTTTACTAAACAGTTTTTTTGTTGGAGATTTAATCAGGGCAGGACAACTTTTCAAGGAAGGTAAAGCTCCCGATAATTTGAAGCGTTACATAGGCCTTAAGAAATCTTCTGAACGCAAAGAATTACTTCATAATAATTCAGCATTAGAAGAAGCTATTGCTCCTTCACTTATGCCACCTGCCCGTTGGCCAGGCGCTGGCCGGCATCCTCTCGTTGTTCTGCAACAAGCCGCTGTAAACCTTACCCTAAGCGAATTAAAAACGGACGGGATTTTAGCGGTCAATGGACCCCCTGGGACCGGTAAGACCACCCTATTGCGCGATATCGTTGCAGGTGTTGTATCAAGTCGGGCTGTTAAAGAGAACGATTTTTTCTGCTTCCTGATAAACTTATCAAACTGCATGACTTCAGTTTCAGTAGTGCTGCAATGAAATACAGCTTTCAAAATCCATGGATGATGTTTTGAGGTAAAACCGCTTTATGGAGTGGAATTATGTTCCGGTAATCTCCGAGTGAATCATTGGAATAATCGACAAAGTACAGCTCAGGGGTTCAGCACATAAAATATAGATTGTAGTACATGCATAAAAAAGCCCGGCAATTATGCCAGGTTTTCCCGCTCCCCCTTCTGAGGAGAAAATGCTATTGAAAATCAGTTCGCTAATGCGAAACTGTAGTTTTTAACATTAAGCGTAAAATTACTCAAAAGTTCATCCCCAATTTCCTCCTCAAAAATAAGGGAAAATCTACTAATTAAGATTCATTTTAAACACTCTTTGATGAAGTTTATTGAACACAATCTCAGTCGGTTTTTTTTAAATATTGATTACTTGGTTAAAATATAAAGAGTAACTCGGATTAAATGATTGTGACAGTTTTGTCATTAGCCTTGACACCAACTGCTACGGCTTAAGGGTTGTGCTGGACTAATATAAAACATATCGTTTGATGGTGAACAAGTGTGTTGATCAAATATAAATTTAATGAGATTTCAAATATCCAAGTTTGAAGTATCATGGTGCTGCCGCTTTCTTAGAATCATTATTCAGTAATGTTACTTCCAAATGTTTGTGAGTCGGGGATGGAATCAACACATTCTTTTTCCATTTTTCAGAATATCGTTCCTGAAATATGGGATCATGGCAAATGCATCGTTCAGCATTTGTCTTATTCACCATGTCATACGTATATCTTGTAATAGGTCTTAGCAAATTCAATTTTTGAATAGTATAGAGTTTTTGCTTCCGGAGCTGGCCGCAATCAATGACAAGTTCAGCAGCCAGCATGATACCGGCCATGGAAGATTCGAAAACTGAAGGCACTTCAGCTGCCCCTTTTTGTTGCCCCCCAGTTAGTCGCATCATTACACCACCACAGACAACTTCGGAATAAAATATTTCCAAGCTTTTCCCGTGGTAGGGAGCCAGCTCGCGAATATCCACCTGGTTTATTTGTGCAATTAAATTAATTAATGGAGCATCGACGGTTTTTCCGTTAGCCATATATTGTCTGACCATATTTTGAAGATGAGGATCTATGAACCCAAGGCTCTCGGCAATTTTTAGCGGCAGGCTTTTGTCTTCCTTTTTTCCAGGATATAGGCATACCAGGCAAGGATCATCCAAAAAATTATAGTGGCGTGACAGACCGCATTGTTCAGGCTGTGTCCAGGCATTGATGATCCGTTTAGGCAAGCTTCCCTGTACCAGGCACCGGTCCTTAGCAGAATCTACGCATATGGCGACACGAAAAATATCCCAGTTTCCACGCTTTGATATGTATTCAACAAAATGATAAGGATAATGTTGTGTAACAGATGAATTCAAGAAAGCGCCAATGACGTTGGTTTTGGGGAGATTTATATCGTCTTGTGTTGCAAGCACGTAGCGCTGTAGATTACTTAGATCGATGCGCTGACCATCTACTATGTGCAAAGATCCGGATAACGGCAGCCCCTGTAAAGTCCACACCGCCCCGTTGCCGATTGCGCCAAGTCCCACTAGAGCTGTATCCTCCAATCTAACATTGTTGATTGCTGGTCCCTGTTCCGTTTCTTCGTTGATACAGCCGTTAAAACAGGAGTATAAGAAGTCCTGGTCCAGGCCGCTGGCCGGAAGCTGATCGCTGAATACATGTCGAAAAATATTTGCTGCTGCAAAGCAGGCCGCGGCCCCCGCACCAAACCGATTCACAGAATCCCCGGATAGCTGAGGCTTGCTCAATGAAAATTTAGAAAGCCATTGATCAGAACCGATAAAAAATGTTTGACAATTGAGATTGATGTTGGTGTCCCCAATGACAACAGCGGTTGTAGGTTCGGCAGCCATTAATTCGACAAGAGGATTGATCGCAAGGGTAAGTTCATTTAAGTGCTCCAGCTCTGACGCTTTCCCGTCCACGCACTGCAAATGCAAATTGGGATAAAGCCGTGCCAGTAATCGAACCAGCAAATCTGCGGCGGCAAATCCCTCGCGGCTCTGTATGGTTTTTTTATCAAAACAGATGCGAATGTTATGCGATAATAAAAGTTGTTGAAAGTTCGCAAAATCGAAATCCTTCAGCACCTGTGAGGCGCCGAGCGCAGTTTTCCCAAGAAAGTTCGCCAGTCCCATGTTATATGATTTGAAATAACTTGCCAACTTCGTATTCCGTCAATTCTTTCCAGCCCTTCGCTTTTAAACGATATACTTTCCAGTATTTTTTATCGATCGGGTCAGAACCGAAATTGGGAATTACTATCGAAAGCCCGCCAAGTGTGGCGACAATGGGGTAAGCATCGTCTGTCGCTGAATGATAGGCTGTGCCTGGATGGCTGTGCAATTGAACTAACAGCACCAAATTTTGTTCATACGCCCATTTATTGATCCGGTACAGCTCTTCACTACCGACTTGGTATAAAAGACCTTCTTCCAGCCTATAGGATTTCTGTGCAGGGATTAAACTGGTGCAAATTGTGAACAGTTTTCCTTCCTGTCTACCGAACCACAAACCGACACCCTCCACTCCCTCGCGGCCGGCACTACGCAAGTGTTCATAAATATGTTCGACGCAACGGATTGGTACAGTGATGTTAGATATTTCTTGGAAATCGCTCATGACGGAACTTTATTGATATCGATACCCAATTGAAGCTGAGGAATCGTTGCATTTAGTTGTATATTAAAACCATTCAATGCCAGTATCCCGTATTCCCAAAGTTTATCAATGATAAAACCAAGTGTTCCTTCACCACCTTTACCCCGATGCGCTAGCCAGGGATCGTTGGAATGATCAGGATGTTGATGGTACTCCCGAATACCCGGCAGACAAATAAATGCTGTTTGATCCGCCAATCCTAACGCAAGGGGTTGCATATTGGGTTTGCCCGGTTCAATACTGATGTTGCGCAAGAATGGATGCCCCAACTCTTGCAAGCCTAAGACGTGGAAATTAAGCGGGTGGATGAATTTGACAGATAGTGGTTCGAGGTCGTAATTGGTAAAATTGATATTGACCGCAAATATGATAGGTATTGGTTTGATCTGTGGTGCGCAAAATGCAATTTTGATATCAGGAAACCGGCAGTCCAGTACGAAAATACCACGGCTGCGGTGAATAGCTCCGGATTCACAGAATTGAGCGGTCTCGATGTCAAACTTTTTCTGTGACACAACGGGATCCACTACTTGATGAATAATCGGCACAGTTTTCTCCAATTCAGGGGGCACCATAACTGAGATTTTATCTTGATCCACCGGTACCCGCATTGAGGCTGAGAAAAAGTGTTGCACCATCCTTCAGGCCATAATCTTTGACCTTTTTATTCATGTCCAGTAACTGATCATTTAACTTAAGTTCATAGTCACTGAGGGGGCGACCCGTTGTATGGGTTTGTTCCAGTGCCTTTTCTGCAGCTGCTTTCAGTGGAGCGTTTTCGTTAATGTTGACTTCGGTGGGTTTGGTGTTAACTACGATGGTCAGGGTTACCAGTTTATCGTTGTTCTTGTCATTTCCGGGATTTTCGTTCTCGGCATTTCCTTTGCTTTGTACATTTGTGTTCATAGCGCGAATTTTTTATAGGTGAAACAATTTTCTTACTAAAGATACGGATTGTTTCATATCTAAAAAAAAATTATCTTTGCTGAAACGCTCGACAAAATATGCCAATTAAATAACCCTATATGCATGCCATCAACATCGATGCGCTCTCAAAAATGATTCAATCAAAAAGAGGCGAAAGGGGTTTAAGGGAAGTGGCAAAAGAAGTAGGAATTAGTGTGTCGACCCTTTCCCGGGTCGAGAATGGCAATTTGCCTGATATTGATTCGTATTTGAAGCTTTGTAAATGGCTAGAGGTCTCTATCGAATTCTTTACCAACCATCAGCAAGGAGCAGAGTCAAAAAAACAAATGGTAGTCGCCAATCTTCGCGCCGACAAGACGCTTCCAAAGGACATTTCAGAAGCTTTAATCAAAATGATCAACTTGGCTTACAACAACGTGAAGGACTAATCTACTTTTGCCATTTGATCTTCTTAACACCGGTAACACCGAGTCGGTAGCGGACCATCTGTTCGCTGGCATTGAAATGCTGGGAGATGGCCGCTTCGTCCATCCCTTTTATTTTATAATGATGAAAAAGCGCTTTTTGAGGAAGTTGCAGGCAGGCGCCCAGCCACTCGGCTTCATCCTCCTGGTCGTGGTTATATTTACGTAACGGAATGATACAGTCCATGACGGCAGTTTGCAGGTTACTTAACTCGTGTGCGCAGATAGCGTGGGCAATTTCGTGCATCAGATCGCTTTCCTGGCGTAAAGGGGAATGGGTTGGATTGTGAATGATATATTCCTTTTCTTCCCTTCTATAGATAGCGGCCGACCAGAGGTTTTTTCCGGTGACAAGTAGCAAGTTCAACAGATCATCGTCTATGCCTGGAATATCCCGCGGAGTAAGCAATTTAATCTCTAATTTATCTGCCAATTGGCGGGCAGGCAATGGATCGTGCTCCTTTAATTCAAGCAGTTTTCGATAGAAACCTGCCATTCTTTCCGCTTCGGCCTTAAAGCCTCTCTTTAACATAGCGGGAATTTTCTGTTATCTGCCGGGAAAAAAATATACCAATTTAATCCTGGTGGCATAGACGGTCATTTTAGAGTTAAGGTGGATACTAAGATACCTAAATAATCAAATATTTCTGTACGCCCTCGTATATGTATTCCCATAAATACGGCCTATTCATTTTTTCAGGATGAAGATGTTATATTGGGAAGCACGTATAGCAAAGAATTTGAAACGGCAGCGGTGAAATGGATGATAAATATTGAATATGATATTGGCGACAGTTTATTATAAGGCCGGGAGATATTGATATACTGGCCATTGCGCGTGATAAGCTTCACTACACCATCGGCTTGCAGGTAAAAAGAATCAAGGTGATCATTGATACAGATAATAAAGCCATTATAAAATCAGGACAGATAGAAAAGGGCCTGCGTACCATTGCAAAGAGCGCTAAAGCTTTTTCAAAAATTGATTTGCAATTTTGAGTTTCCCAATGATATGATATTTCATACTATAATTTTTATTCTTATTATTTTAATCAACACGCATCATTCCATAAATTATTACAAAGTAAAATAACTACAGGAAATAGAAAATACACTTAAGGCCATAGACCAGGCTTCATTTCAAAGTTTGCGCCACGCTTTATCGAAATGAATACTATCCTTTTCCGTATTGATTGTCTGACTTGATAATTTTTTGGTAGCACGCAATTCCCGTAACACCTAATTGGCTCTGCGGATACCTGCGAAATACATTGCTACCTACCTGGACATCGCTGAAGTTACCCTTTCGAAAATAAAAGCAAGAATATAACATCAATACTATCACAATATAATCATCTCCATGAACAAAACTTTTTCCTGTTTCCTTTGCTCTTCTTTTAATATTTGCATATCTGGCTGTTACAAGACCGGAGCGCCGAACCAATAACGAAGGCAACAGGCCACCAAACGCCTGGAAGCGGCTAGTTAATTATTATCCGGCCATTGCAGCTCATATTAAACCTTTCGAGGATGCTGAAAAAGGAAAAGTCTATCTGGTGGGAGCTGAAGGCCCGTGAATTCTACGCAGGTTGGCGTAGTTATAATTTTTTTGCACAGGATGCAGACGTTGCATAATAAACAATGGGACGAAATGGCATTGACCATATTTACTTCAGTTTACCAGTTTTAAAAAATGTTGTAACTTAGGAATTGTACTTGAAAAATCGTGAAATTGAAAATTGTGCGTTATGAAATTCAGCAATCTTTTGCCCGATATTCCATTCTCCCAACCCTCATTGCAAGACCAATTCCAAAAACTACATGAGCGTTTTGTTACAGCCTTTCCCGGCTGGAGTATTCAAAGCACCCGACGGAAAATAATTGCCAATTATTGGTTTGAAGTCATTCTAAACCATTACTTCAAATTGCTGGTTCTTGGCAGCATACTGGTCTTGCTATTTAGCAAGCTACCGATAGCTGTTTTAATAACCGGATTAGCGTCCGCTGGGTTGTTGTTATTCTTCGCTTTATTTTTCAGCCTTTACTTGCCGCTCTACCACATTGAATTTCTACCTCATCTGGACACTTGTGTGGAGGCTAATAAAAGAAGTCAAGTCGAAGGCATTCAGGAATGCAAGAAGCAGCAATATTCGGTCGTAAGCCTGATGCTCATCCAGCACGTTTTAATGGAAATGGCGGGCCTGGAAAGGCCTTTAATTAATACCGCCAACGCACAATTACTGGCCAGGCAATACGGCGTGTCTGTAAAAAGCATCAGCCCGGCGCTTCAACTTATTTTGCAGGGTGATTGGAATCGCAAAAGCATCCGAAAAAGGACGGAGATCCTTGATGATTTTGAAACAGCGAAAGACCATTTTCGGCAGCTTTCCGAAACCAGGGCTATTTACCTACTAGAAAAACTACAAAATAAAATATTACAATAAGCATTATACAGACTGGAGTATGGGTGTATTTATCCATAACAACCAGCTCCCGAGTCTTTTTTATTACTTTATCTATACTTAACTGGATTTTCCATGCTGCTAATGCCATATTGCAAGCCTAAAACTTGTGAAGTATGAACAATGTGCAGATGCTGGTTCCTATGGAACCCAATGCCTTTTGGCAACAGTTAAGAACAATTGTGGCGGAAGTGGTCGCGGAAGGGCAGAAGCATCCGCCAGTTGATAACCACACCGAAAGGCCGCTTCTAAAAGCCTCCGAAGTGTGCGACATCTTCAAGGTCTCCAAACCCACGCTTTACGACTGGCTGAAGCAGGGTAAAATCAAATCCGTAAAAATTCAATCCCGCCGGTATTTCCATTGGAAAGATGTGGACGAACTTATTAGCACCAGCAAGGTCAACCTTTTAAACAGTCGGCCATGAAAGCGGAACCAATGCTTTGCAAGCAGGCCAATAAGATTGACCTGGTGGATTATCTTTTAAGCCTCGGTCACCATCCGAAAAAGATCCGCGGCAATGATTACTGGTACCTGTCACCGCTCAGGCAGGAAAGAACAGCCTCTTTTAAGGTGAACCGCAAACTGAACTGCTGGTATGATCACGGCACCGGCAAAGGCGGCAACTTAGTAGATTTTGGTACTCTGTACCATAATGCTTCTGTAAAAGAACTGCTAGATAAGTTGCAGCACCATCAAGCCATTCCTTTTTCTTTTCACCAGCCCTTTATTCACGAACAGAAACAATCTCCGGAACCGATCTGGAAAATCCAGGTTATCAGTAGCGGAGAAATTACTGATTCGGGACTGTTGGAATACCTGGAACAGCGTAAAATTCCAGTGGGCATTGCCAACCAATTTTGCAGTGAGGTTTGCTTTGAGTTGTATAACAAAAGGCAACTGGCTATTGGATTTAAAAATGAGTCTGGAGGATACGAATTACGCAGCCAACATTTTAAAGGAAGCTGCTCTCCCAAAGAACCGGTTTTAATCAGAAGTGATGGATCAAACAGTGTTGCCGTTTTCGAAGGATTTTTCGATTTTCTTTCTTTTCAAACGCTGCAAAAGACTTCACCGCAAAACTTCCCCGGACTGACAGGAATACAGTCTGATTTTTTGATTCTCAACTCGCTTTCTTTTTTTGAAAACCAAAGGCAAACAATGGAACAATACCACAGCATTCATTTATTACTTGATCGGGATAGGAGTGGAATGGAGACAATGGCACTAGCCTCACAATGGTCAGATAAATACAAAGACCAAAGCCATATCTATAAGCATTATAAAGATTTAAATGAATGGCTGGAGAGACTACAAATAAAGCAAAGTCAGCGTAGAGGATTGGGTTTATGAATTTCAGGAGCCAGCTATGTTTCGGTAAAACCGAAACCCTGGTTTTTCTCATCCCGCTGCGCGGGATTCTGCAGGTGATATTATGATAATGTGAAAACGAACAGTGATGAATGCAGTGATGACAAAAGATGGAAGAAACAAAGGCGGCCGGCCGAAGAAAAATATAAAGCAGGACGCTTTCATAGGAGTTAAGTGCTCGCTGGTTGAAAAGACGGTGCTCCGGCAGAAGGCAAAAGCCGCCGGTTTATCCCTATCAGAATTCCTGCGGGAAGCCGGTCTAAAAGGACAAGCTGTCAGTAAAATGAAAGCCCTTCCAAAAGAAGTTTTATTCTTTACCGGCACGCTTAATCACCTTGCCGCCAATTTGAACCAGGTAGCCAAAAAAAGGAATCGGATGGATGTGCTCAATGCCCTTGAAAGAGCCGATTTAAATTCCCTGTCAGCGCAGGTAAAACAACTGGCTATTGACATTAAAAAATGCCTGCTATGATTGGAAAAATTGTAACCGGAAAATCGTTCCGTGGATGCCTGCAATATTGCCTCCACGATAAGATTGCTGATGAAAAGAAAAATGAACTGGTGATGAAGGATCGAGCCGAAGTTATTTTGTACAACCAGTGCTTTGGAAATGACAAAGAATTGATCCAGCAATTCAACGAGGTAAGGCGGCTTAATCCGAAACTGTCAAAGCCGGTTTTGCATATTACGTTAAGCCTGGGAAAAGGAGAAAGTTTACCGATGCATAAACTTGTCGAAATGGCCCAGGATTGCGCGCATGATTTGGGTTTTGAAAACAACCAGTACGTAGCTGTTTTTCATAAAGACACCGAACACCCGCATATCCATATCGTGGCCAACCGGGTTGGTTATGATGGGAAGACGGTAAGCGACAGCAACAATTACCAGAAAATAGCCACGCTATGCCGGAAACAGGAACTAAAACACGAACTGAAACAAGTGCAAAGTCCGAATGCATTTTTACCAAAAGAACTGAGGCAATACCAACGGCTTGACTTGCGAAAAGAAAAGTTAAAAACTGATATCAAAATAAGCCTGGCGGGTTCCAAAAACTATGAGCAGTTTGAGCAGAAAATGAAGGCCCTGAAATATGAGGTTATCAAAATGCGGGGCATCGCCTTCCGTGATCAACAAAAAGTGTATACCAAGGGCAGCGAGGTGGGTTATTCACTAGGCACCATTGAAAAGATTTTGGCGCAGAAACAGTTGCTCAAAATTACCCAGAAACCGGAGGCAATAAAGCCCAGGTTTAATGATGAAAAGCAATCCCTACAACCATTGCCCCATGAACAAGATAAGCATGCACAGAAAGCCGGCTTGCCAATTATCGACATCCTTTTAAAACCGCCCGATGAATTTGCAGAAGGCGTTAACCCGGACCTGCTGAAGAAACAACGAAGGCGCAAGAAAAAAAAGAAGCACCTGCATTTATAATTATTTAAACTTAAAATGTATGTTATGGATAATGAGCAGATAGTAGCAGTACTTACAGAGCTGCTGGAGGAGCAGAAAGAAATGAACCGTTCCCAGGCCGAAACAGCCATGGCCATCCAGCAATTAAATGCAAAAATGGAGAGTGTTGAGGAGGCTATAAAAAACCAACAAACCGCAGCTCCACAAATCGATTTAAAACCCATTCAGCAAAGCATTGAAAGGAATTTTGCGCATCTCAAACTTAGTCTGGATATCCTAATGCAAAAACCACCATTGAACAACCTGCGCGTTTTTATGGAATCAGACGCAAAAAAATGGGCGGTTTATCTTTTGGTAGCGACAATATTTCTAACGTATTTATTTTTCTTCGCGATACGCAAAGCGTGACAGTTAGAATACTGATAGTTTAAAAAAGTAATCGTGAAGAATTATTGAATTCTGACACCTGTGAAAGCTCTGAATATTTGATCTGATTATCTTTCATATTTACAGGTTAATAAGAGTAATGTTTTTTTATAATTTTAAAAAATGAGTGTATGAATTTGCAGGGAGCGGTATTGGTAATGATTCCTGAGGCGGAATTGAATTTGTTAAAAACGAGTTTGCAGAATATCCAACAGCAGTTACTGGATCTCAAAGGAAACCGGCAAACGGCAGTCAAATTTATGACAGCGATAGAGTTTATGGCCGCGGTGCGCATTCGGAGGACCAAGTTTGATGAGCTGGTCAAATCTGGTAAGATTAATGTTATTAAAAAGCGCCGTAAAATTTATGTGCCGGTGGAGGAGGTGGAGCGATATTATAATGATTCGTCAGTGCTATGACTGATAAGATTAATATTAACGTTTATTGGATTTCGTTGTCAAACTTTAGCTGGTAATAAATTTGGCTCCAAATAACATTCTATATTGTTGGCAAGTATATGAATATAGTGTTGGCAATTGAGTCATATCCAAGTGCTTGGAAAGCCAATTATTGGCTGACGATTGTCTAGTATAATCATTAGTGGTGTGTTTAGTGATTGAATAACCAAGGCTTGTCTCCGTATGAGACAGTGTTCCCAGAGCCGCTCAATGGTCCAATTAATGCTATCTCCATCTCTTCTTTAGCCAGGCTGAGAGTCTCACTAACGGTTACAGTAACATGGCAGCCGAAGCATATTCCAATGAATATAAACGCTATGCTTCCTTCTGCCCTGATTATCCCGGTACTGAATTAAAAAAGATTGCTTCCGGATCTTACAATGACGATTACCACTGGATAGAAACCATCATGAAAAAGGTTCCAATCTTTATACCGTGGGGCGTCTCACTGCATTATTATATTTTCCCAGGAGGCAACTTTAATAAAAAGGGGCTGCTACTGCTTTTGATGAACAGCAATATTTTAATGCTGTAAAGAAAGCATACTGGCTGGACACCATTATTAGCCAATCCTGATTTCTTGTTCCAGCAAAATTCCCTGCGCGATGCACTTATCGCAGCAACCGCTTTAAATATTTTTAATAACCACGCAGATCGGGTACGCATGGCAAACCTCGCACAAATGATTAACGTGTTGCAATCGCTGGTGCTTACCAAAGGCAACCAATTAATACTAACACCCACCTATTATGTATTTGATTTGTTTAACGTTCACTAGGATGCCAGTCTATTACCAATAACATTCCATTCGCCATATTACAAATACAAAAATGACAGCATCCCTGCAATAAATGCCAGCGCTTCAAAAAAGGCAGCACCGGTAAAACACATATTACCTTGGTAAATCTTGAATCCAATAAACCAAATACAGTAATCGTCTCCATCAATGCCAAAAGCGTCTCTGGGCAAATACTAAGGCTACTGCATTCAATGCATTTAATAGTTTTGACAAGCCAAAGCAAGTATTTAATAAGCAGTTCACTGATTTTAAGTGGGCTAGTAAACAGTTGACGGCTTCAATTCCTTCAAAAGGTGTTGCCATGTCGGAATTGCAATAATAGTAACAGCTTTGCCCGGCCTTATCAGAACCGGGTTGCGGCTATAATATTATATAACTATTTGAAAATAGTTTTTACAATATTCCGTGGTGTTTTAGCAATTCCCATAGCCATAACAGGAATTGAATCCACTGTTTCCATTTTTTCATAAGATTTGATTTCATATTCGTTTTCATTATTTTTTTTGGCCAGTTATACCCAAGCCTTGGGTTTTATTTATCCCGGCACAGGCCGGTTATTATTATAAATATGTGCGTTTTGAAAAAAAACCATAAAAAGCACCAAAAAAGAAAAATATTTTTTTGGTGCTCAGGAATTAATCATGGTTGATGGGATTTACAGTACTCCGTGGCGTGTCAGTTGCCATAACCAGTGTATTACAGGAATCCATTCAATGCTTTTCTTCAGAAATTTTAAAATTTGCTGCTTTTTCATTGGTATTGCGGCCCGTTGATCCTAGGCCTGAGGTTTAATATCAGCACCGGCAAAGCCGGATAATCTTTAATTAGTGTTGTTTGAAAAAAGTAGGGCCGAAGGCGCCAGAAAGAAGAAAAATATTTTTTTTTGGCGCCCACGGATCATTCATTGCTGGTTTGTTTTTATTGCAAACCGTGGCGGTGCAACAGTTGCCATAGCCAGAAAAGGAATGGTAATCACTTTTTGCAATGTTGGATGATTTGGGTGTTTTTGATTTCATAGGTATTTGTTTTGGGTATACGGCAGGACCGCTTATTATAATAAATATGCAACTGGTTAGAAGAAAGCTTCCAAACAGGTAAAAAACATGAATTTTTTTTGAAACGTTGTGGCAGATTTGCCGGAGAGAAGAAAAATGGTGTTTTACAGTGGCAGACTTAGTTATCTGTCTCTAATAAGAATATAAGAAAAAAAAGTGATATTTCAATCAAAAAGCCTTTTTAATTCTGTATGTGTAGAATGGGGCCAGCCGCCCTGCTGAAGCTTTTTGCTGTCTACCAGCTAACCGGTCATTACTGAAATATAGCTTTAATATTATTGGCATTTATGGGCAGCCTGAAGGTATTTGCACAAACACCTCTATCCAAAACATGCTGGATAAAACCGGCAGTTGAAACAGATACTGTCAACCGACCCTGCCCCGTTTTCATGAAAAACTTTGATGCAGCCAAAAAAATATACAGGGCCAGTCTATCTATCACCGTCCACGGCTTGTATGAAGCAGTCATCAATGGTAAACGCGTTGGAAAGGCCTATTTCACACCCGGCTGGAGCCCAGTTACAATATGCGCATGAACCAACTGGCGCAAACGGATGCGCCGCTGCGCGTGATTTGTGAGCTGGTGGGTTAGCCGAACCCCAGTAATTTTTCGTGTGCTTTCCGGAAGCAGTTTGGGTACCGGCCGGCGGCGGTGCAGAAGTAAAGTAAAGCAACAGATGAAATACCGTATTCCTACGGTTGGTGGGATCAATCGATTGTGGTATAATTGTTATCTGTAACAAATTGGGCTTCAAATTCCTTCCCCTAGTCAACATCCCGGCTTTCCGTTTTATTGGTATCAAATATTATCAAAAGCAATAAACTGACTGGTATGCATAGACCCCACCTGCAATTCCTAAGAAATGCGATTTGGATATTTTGTATTGGTTTCACGATACCTGCTGATGCGCAGCAAATGGTGCTTACAAAAGGAGATACTTTGTACAGTGGCACAGATGATGAAGTCCGTGAGATTTCATTTAAGTTAAAGGATGTCCAGCTGGAATCAGTCCAAAAAGTAAATATAAAAGTATATGGAGGTTCGGCGCGGAAAGGCATCGATTTCGTATTACTGGAAGCCAATCAAAAGCGGACAGACGAAATAGCCATCGCAGGTATTAAAAATAAGACAGGCAGTTTTGAAATAAAAGTTTCAGCTGATATTCAGGAAGTCAGAACAATTAACCTGCAGGTGACAATAACTGATAATGGTATTTCGTACTCCGACATTGCAAAAATAATCATCATGCCGGCTTCAAAGAAGCCTGCTCCTGAAGAGCCAAAAAGGCCGGTAAAAGAGACACCTGTTGATTCTCTTTTCTTTATCGGTTATAAACAAAACCGTATCCCTGTTTATGAAGAGGAAGCAGTATCGAAAAGTAAAAAAGAAGAAGTGAATCAAAAGGATTCGCCTGGGGGTCCGCCTGGCTCTGAGGTTGATAAGGGCAAAGACAAGGTGGTATACTTTCCTAAAAAAGGCGTACTCAAGGGTCTGCGGGCAAATATTCCGAAGCAGATCAACATTCAGGATATGGAAATAGAAAGGGTGAACGATGAGTCATTTAATATCAAAATTATTTCAACGCAAAACGAGGTATTTTTTGCGACGGTAAAATTGACCGGCGACCAGTTTACCGATGATAAACTCTATTTAAATGATACCCGCCAACGGCGGTTTATACATGCAAAAGATATTTTCCGGCTAAAAGTGCAGAAAAAAGATGCTCAGAGTTATGGAGGTATTGACGGCTCAATTATTAAATTCCCATTGAAAAAACAATAATATGCTTAGAATTAAAATAGCTGCTTTTTTGTTTGTTTCACTGGTGTTTTTCGTCAATGTGCGTGCCCAGGATTCGACTGCAAAAAGCAATAAAGCAAAAGATTCTGTCATCAACGCACTATCAGGTAAAGTTGACATTATACTGCAGAACATAAAGAAAAGCTCGGAAAAAGACATCGAACCAACAGGTATCATGTTTTACGACACGCTCAGAAAAGTGCCTGTCTATACCAGTAACGGCATTGTGACGACAAAGAAGATTGTCATTGATAAAGTGAGTTTACTTTTCCAGGACGGCTATATCATTGACATCCAGGTTTTTTCAGGTAATGATGTTTTCACCAATACAAGATCGCCCATTACAATTGACAGTAAAAGGTTCTCCTCCCAGATTTCCGATTTCCTGTTTAATAAAATGAATGGCGATGAAGCTATCATTCTCCAGCAGGCGGTATTTTACCAACCCCTCACAACATTTTACCCGGAGGATAAACTGCTGATTCTAAAAAATAGCCATTCCGCTGACACGCTGAAGAAAAACGTGGGTGTAAACACCGTACTTGATTTACGCGTGTATACAGATGCCCTTGCCGCACTTGGTAACGAACCCAATGGTATTTTTCAAACCGATGTGCGGCTAAAGCAATTCCTGCACCGCAAACATTATAGGAACGAAGGCTCAAAAATATTCCAGTACGTTAAAATAAATTTTACGGCGAGTAAACTCGATTCGAAAAAAGACTTTGTTGACAGCAGCAGCAATATATCCAGAACTGGCTTATTCCAAAAAGCAAAAATTAATGCAGAGGCACAAGTCAATTTATTTACCAGCTGGCTTGGACGAAAAACATTGAACAATTACTATTTTGATTTTGGTGCAGGTTTCAATACTGTAAAGCTTGCCGGGCTGAAGGATACTTCTTTTATAACCATTCCGTCACTTTACATGGAAGCAGGCATCACACTTAAAAACAGTAGCAATATTGGATTTGATTTTTATAGCCGGTATACATTTCAATATAGTCCACAAACCGATTTTAATGATCAGAATGGTGACGTCAAATTTCTCCGCTTCGGTGGAGAGATATACTGGAATCCGTTTAATGATGAAGCCAGTCGTGTTTTTGGCAGAATCAACTATATCATGGGATTAAGCAGTAAAGAAAAAAAGAACAGTTTTTCACAGGTCCAGATAGGGTATTCAACCTTGTTGTCAAAGGTGATCGGGAAATAGTAGTAACCAAACTGTTGACCGACGATTCAAATAAAGCAACCCGCCATGAAAAGAATACTCGTTATTACCGCTTCCCTAGTTTTTTGTGCTGTGTTGTTGCATGCACAGGATCCGTTTAAGGTCGCTGCTGAGGTGTACCAGGCGGTCGACCAGCTGAAAACCGCTTACAGCGATATCAACCAGGTAAAACACATCGTGGAGCAAATTGAAAAAGGAGAACAACCCACAGTAACCAGCAATCAATGGACTGATTTGGCCTTTAAATATGCCGCTGCAGCCCGCCAGATACGGTCCGCACCCCTGCCAACTGATTTTGACAGAACGAAATTTGAAATATCTGTCTCCTCTATTGATTGCAAAACAATTCCGGATATTATTACAAAAGGCGATGGTTTCGTGGAAGCTTTGCGCCAGGCAAAGCAAAGAGGGGATAGTACTATTGTTATCATCGATGAGGCGATCGTCGTTGCTGATTCGACCAGGTCTGCGCTGAATTATCTGGAGAAAGTATACGTAAAACTAACGCAGACGCCGATATTCGGTCAAATCTTTCAATGGGACTGGCTGGAATTGAATATTGATGTTAGCCGGTCTTTAGGAGAGTACCGGTCAGCGATGGGCAGTCAAAAGAAAAAAATTAATGCGGAGCTGGACAAGCTGAAGATCTCCATCGCTAATCTTGCGTCCAATCTGGACTTATTAAAATCCATTCAATGCGTTAAGAATGGCAGTTATACATCAGATGATCCGCTGCAACGGTTCACGCTCGTTATTAATGGCGAATCCTGCTCCTGGACGGAAAAGGCGCAGGGCGGCGCCACTATCACGCGCAACGTGCAACTCATCCGGCAAAACAATACCATACGGATCGAAAGGCCCAATGATGACGAAGTACTTTCGTTCCTGGGTTACCAACCAGCATTGCGTGCTGAAATCAATGCGAAAGGACCACAACCTTCTTTCATTATGCTAACCATCAATGGCAATAATCTGACAGGTGTATGGAACGGCCTGGTGGTGACAAAAGATGCCCGCGCCCATTTAAAGGAACTAAAGCAGCCAGGTACTTCGCCCCCGAAGACATTTAACTTTGTAAAAGCCGGCAGCTGATAAAAGAGCCATGCAGGTTATTTACAAAGTTGTAAAGCACAATAATGTCTCGAAAGAAATTATTTTCCGGAATTCGGGTCAGTTAAGAAATGGAGGTTACCAGCATATTGGTTTGCCAACGCATTCGGAAACCCCTCGTAGAATTATTAGTCTATTGGTATTTCAATATAAAGCTGGTTATTATATTAAACCTCAGACACTAAATTGCCTGCATATGGAAAATTATGAATGGATAGAAATTAGACGGGAAGTAACTCCCGGAGAAAATGATGAGTTTATTGTTTCAAAGATTATTGTTGAAAGGGAGAAAAAGACCGCCGTTAAGCTGAGTAAAAAAGATTGGATTGACTATGGATTCAGAGCGGCAGGCCTCCTATCTATTGTAGTTACTGTAGTACTTTTTTACAAACAACAAACGATTCAGAACGAAAAGACAAAAAGAGAATTTCAAATACAGGTCTTTTCAAGTGTATCAACGGAGTTAAACAATCTGATCACCTTACCACCGGAGTCAAAGGGGTATGATATCAGCAAACGAAAACTAGCTTATATCCTTCAGCCGGAATTGTTACTTGTCAGCGTTGATAGTACACAAAGACTTTTTGCCGATGTAAAGATGCTTGTCAACTTATACAATGATAACCTGATAAAGATAAATGTGCTGATTGATGACATTGGACATAAAAGTTTTGACGATAAAGGATTTCTAACGAATAGTGCAGCAAAAGATCCTGTTGCCGTCATAAATGAAGATCTCCCTTTGAGAACGAACCTATTTAATTTAATAGCTATCCTGCAAGCTTGTAAAGTTGGGGTTTCCTTTCAATCGTCCAGGGCTGCAACCGAAATGATGCCAGCCAGCCCGCTATTGCAAAAAATAGCCGGCATTGCATTGGACAGACTGGATTCTGCTAACTCAGCCGGTGATAATTATGCTATTCTGCAGAACAAACCGCTTAACTTAATTCAGCTAAACAAAATAAACGGAGCTATTAATGCTGTTGCCAATAGCACCTACCAGGAATTTATAAGACTCCGGCCATCATTTAAAAAATGCCTGGAAATTACCATTGACAGGCTCAATGATGAAATGGTCCAAGCAAACCTGAAAATGCTAAAATCTTAGCCGGTGAGCATTCAATAAATAACTGGTCAAAAGGGGGTGTTAGTCTTTATCGTGCGTAAGCTGTGGTAATATTAAATCAAGAATGCTATGGGACAATATTTATATTGCTTTGACGGATCAGATAAATTAAAATGTTTGAATTTTTGTTCAAGACAAGTTATAGAATCTTTATTTGCATTGCAGTTGATAGTCGTTACGGATAAGAAACCTAATCCCCGCAATATAGAAATAGAAAATCTTAAAAACTGCCGGCTGAAGGATATCGAAGGGTTATCAAGTCCGAGGATGTCGCTGATTTATCAAGCTTCTCTTAATAAACAATTGCCTGAAGAAAAACGGTCGGAAAAAGAATCAATAGCGATTAAAAAGGCAGACTTTGAACTGTTTAATGTAACTGACTCCTGGGTTAGACCGCCGCTGGCTGACCAGACAACCGCGATCATACCAACCCCATTTCCTGTTTTGCAGCCATTCGATTCGGTATTTATACAGCGAAACTACATTTACAATCTGTGCGTTGTCTAATGCAGCCCGAAGATCAGTTAGGTCGGATTGTAGTGGATTCCCTTTTGGTTGAAATTATAATAAATCAAAAATAATAAGGTATATGGATTACCTCGATGAACTTTCAGTGACATTAAAAGGCAAAGTAAAACAGCAACATTTTATAAGGGCTAACATAGGGGTATCTACAAGGCAATTATTACTTAAAAGTTACAGGCGATTTCATGTGGAAATTCAGGACTATCCAAATAGGTATTTAATAATTGTAAAGGTTAACTCAGACTTGCTTTTTTCAGTAAACAAACCTGATATTGTATTTGGATTTTCTCAGCCTAATCAGCTAAATAATTTTCCCTACACAGTTTACACACAAGAAGATAAATATATCCCATCTCAAAATGAGGCTATGCAGAAGTTTTGGGATCTATTTTCGATGTTATTAAATGACTTTAAATTAACGGTGCCAGAATGTGTGTTTTTTTATTTTAACAAGGTGATTTTTGCATTAAACTCAAAAAGAGACGTAAGAAGTGCTTTGGATCAAATCATCGATTTTGTGAATAAAAACAATAAGGTTTTTAAGCGAAAAGTCGCCGCACCTAAAATAAATGCCAATAAAATTCCAGATAAAATAAAAGCAGTCATCCCTTTTTTAAAAAAATATAGTATTTCGGATGATTCAGAAAGAAGTGAACTAGTTGAACAAATGTCTAAAGATGAAATAACAACCTTAAAAGAGACTATTTTTCCAATAATGTCTGAAATAGAATCTTATTTAGATTCATTTAAAGATAAAGTTTTTACTGTTGAAGCTTCATTAATATTAGAGTTGGCCGAATTAGTTGCTGAATTGCGATTTAAATAAAAATACAAATCCCTGAATCATCCTTTTGCTGTTGTAATAGAATTGAGAACGCGGAAAGCCTATGATTTTACAGGCCCGCTCACTGGCAAATGATGCTCTTCGACTATCTGCTCCGTTAATTGCCTTTTGGTGGCAGGACCCATCCTTTTCTTCTTCCAAATCCTTTAGACGTTTTACATCAGCCGCTTCCAATCGCCCTTGAACACTCCCAAGATATTACAGGTTGAAAAAAATAAACGAAGCTCACCGAAATGATGGTATATGAACCGAGAGAACAGTTTGTTCCGTAATTATCAGATTTTTTTACGTAATTAAGGAGGTTAATGCCTTCGAAAGGATAACTGCACGTGCCTTTTTCGGGAAGCTGATCAATTCTATCTTTATGCCATCCTTAAGTTTAATATAAACAAAATATCTTACTTCAAAAGCCTTTACATCATCATTGCTCATTATTTCAAAAGCCATGATTTCTTTAAAATAATATTCTGTTTTTTTGTCAGACATATAAGGTAATATGATCCTTCTGATAATGCTTCTATTTCTTAGGCCTATAGTATTCTTTAAAAGATCGATTGTGACAATATTTATCGATTTGAAATGTATCCACAAGCTTGCATATAAAATAACCAGGAACGAAATTATAATTGGTATTAGATATAATGGCTTATAAGTTATTGTAGTGATAAAGTAAACCGTCAAGGCTGCTACCATGATGTCAGATATAATTCTTCCATTTAATATAGCTGCTTTTATAATAATGCTAGAGTCCGTGAATTCTGCATCAATACCTGAATCTTCTAAACTGCTTCTAAAAGTTTTAATAAATTCTGCCTTGTTATTTATCATTCTAATAATAAACTTGCGATGATTTTTTCATAGCAGCCAAATTTAGGCAATTTAGCTGCATGAACAATATTCCCCAAATATAGTTGGAGTTTTGCCATTTATTCTAGGTTCCTTATTCAGATCGTAAAGCCGGCAGGCAGGTCAGTGGCAAGAGCGTGGCCATCAAAATATCAAACGTTAGAAGAAACTGTTTACGAAGTTGCTGGAGCGGAAACCCCTTTTACAGAGCTGGTTTTTCCGGCTCTTTTTATTTTAAAAGTGCAATAGAAAATTATTGGGAAAATGAAGAGTTCGTATAGAAGGACCGTTGGCGTAACACCCGGTTCACGTTTCTATTTTTTCTAAATCGTCTTCGCCCTTACGATTTTATCCTCCCCAAATTGTTTTTTAATAGAATCAATGGATTGATAAAGTCGTATCATCTCCTGCGTATCTTCAAACAGGTTAATTTGATAGGTGCCGGCGATGAGATGGGTTAACCGCACACCGAGCAAAAGCACCAGCACCCGCCGATCATACAATTTGGCAAACAATTCCTTTACAGTTGTGATCAGCGTATGATCGGAGTTGCTGTAAGGAATCGTTTTTTGTTTGGTAAAAGTCTGAAAATCGGTATAACGCAATTTGACGGTGATGCAACCAGCCAGGCGGTTCTGTGAACGAAGTTCAAAGGCAACGCTTTCCGTCATGCGAACGAGAATGGCTTCCAGCGCATTCATATCAATGGTGTCCGTTTGAAAAGTCTGCTCGGTGGAAATGGATACCTGCTCAGAATAAGGAATGACCGGCGACTCGTCAATACCATTTGCACGTCGCCATAGCTCCAGACCGATTTTTCCATCAGATTTTTGTTTGCCCGTATTTAATTTTTATTACAGAAGTTGTACCGGGACAAAATAAAATTTACAGCAGGGACTATTTGAGTGATTGAAGCTGCTTTCGTTAAACAAATACCGAAAAACCTGTCTTTTCGATATTTACCGAATTTGCGAACAATTATTGTGGATTTTGCATATATTTATAATCAACTCTTCATTGCGGCTTCTATTAGGTCCGTCCTATCTAATTCCCACCGGGTTTAATCTCTGATTACAGCAAACGGTATCTCCTTTTCTAACTAACTAATGCTTCATTATGAAACATGGCCTTATTGTAATGGCAATTTTCGCTGTTATTTGCGCAAATGCCCAACCCCCCGCCGTAAATTTTGATCCTTTTGCTGTAACGACTATTGCCGGACCTGTTAACTTCATGGGGCCGGTGGATGCTGCCGGTAATATCTTTGTTGTAAGTGGTAGCAGCATCAAAAGAATCAACCCCGGTGGAACCATCACTACAATAGCAGGAACGGGTGTTGCCGGGTATGTTGATGGCCCGGGCGCCACAGCGCAATTTGACCATCCAACCGGCCTGGCATTGGATGCAGCGGGTAATATATTTGTGGCAGACCAGAATAATCATGCCATAAGAAAAATAACGCCTGACGGATTGGTAAGTACGCTGGCCGGCAGTTACGTGGATGGCAGTGGTAATGCAGCCCGTTTTAACGGCCCCAGTAGTGTTACTGTAGATGTGGCGGGCAATTTGTTTGTAGCAGACGGGTACTATGTTTTAAAAGTAACACCAGCCGGGGTAGTCAGCATATTTGCAAGCCTTAGTTTATATTCTAATCTGGTTGATATTACCATTGATTTGCAGGGAAATTTGTACGTGCGTGGAGGGGAAGGTTTATTGCTTAAAATTACGCCAGCCGGAGTGGTTACCAGCGTTGGCCTCGCTCCCCCGAACCAGGGTGGTTTTATGCTGGGTATAACCGTTGATAAGTTGGGAAATATTTATGTCATCAATAACAAGTTCAACGCACCCATTGGTGATATCATCTATAAAATTTTCCCATCAAGTGCTTCGGCTCCCATTGCGGGTTCATATGCGGGATACAAAGATGCTACCGGCCCGGAAGCCCAATTCTTTGGCTCCCGGTATTTATCTGTTGACCCGGCTGGCAATAACATATATGTATCAGAAGCCAACGATATCCGTAAAATAAGCAAACCTGTATTGAGTTTTACTACCAATACCGGCGTTGCTTCCTCTCCCGGGTATTTTAATATCAGTGGCAATTATCTCACCGGTTCGGTCAACCTGCAGGCGCCTGCAGGTTATGAACTGGCGCTTGCCGATGCAGGTCCTTATTCCTCAACGCTAACCGTAGCACCAGTTTCCGGTGAGGTGCATGTACTTAAAATATTTATACGCCTGGCTGCTGGCATTGCAGAGGGAACCTACAACGACTCTGTTGTGTTAAGCTCCGGTGGCGCTATTACGCAAAAGTTGGGTGTTGCCGGCATTGTGTCACATATGCCGAAAAAACTGGTCATCATTGGTTCAGGCACATCGGCCTGTGTTGGCCTTGATCCTGCAACGGCCTGTTATGTTGGTAAAGTAAGCAGTAACTACAACAAATTTGCGCCGCCTGATACCAGCATTGATAATCACCTGGCACGCGGCAGCACCAATTGTTATAATGGTATGCCTTCATCTTATATTTCTCCTTATGGCTCAGGCAGCATCTATGCACCTATAAAAGATATCAATATTACTGCGGCACTGGCACTCAATCCGGATGCGGTGCTGGTTAATTATCCCACCCAGGCATACGACGTGCTTTCCATAAGTGAAATCATGTTCTGCCTGCGCACCATCAGGGATTCTGCCAATAAAAAAGGCGTGCCCTGTTATATTACCACCACCCAGCCAAGAACAAGCCCGGCCAGCTTTAATACGCCGGCCATAAAATTAAAACTTGCTGCTTTAAAGGACAGTATTCTTGCCGTGTTCGGCAATTTTGCGATAGATTTCTGGACGGGACTTGTTAACCCTGCAGACAGTTCTTTATTGTATGACCAGGGAGATCAGACAAATATAAACCCAACCGGTCATACTATTCTGGCCCAGCTCGTCATAACCAGGAACGTATTTGGTGGCGTTGTTTTACCCGTTGGTACCGGCACAGGTGTGAAAGCTGATTATTTTAATGGTATTGATCTTTCGTCAGCAGCCGACACCCGGATAGACCCTGTCATCAATAATAATTTTGCCAACGTGTCACCTGACCCGGGCATTGTAAACGCGGACAATTATTCGGTACGCTGGACGGGGCAGGTGCAGCCATTGTATGATGAAACCTATACCTTCTACACAAATACAGACAACGGTGTAAGGCTTTGGGTGAATGGTGTTCTTTTGATTGATAGCTGGGTGAACCAGCCAGTATCAGAAAAAAGCGGCGCTATTGCATTGGCGGGCGGTCAGAAGTATGATATCAGAATGGAGTATTACCATACTACAGGTAATGCCGTTTCAAAATTATTATGGTCAAGTGCAACAACGCCAAAGGCAATCATTCCAACAACACAATTATACCTGCCGTTTACGGCGGTTATACCGCCGGTACCTATGTGTACTGGTAATACATTGCCTGCCAACGGCAGCACCATTGCTACGCAAACCACTGCAACACTCACATGGCAGGTTGAACCCAACATAACTTCTTATGATGTGTATTTGTGGTCGGGTGCAACCGTTCCGGCATTACCAACAATCAATATTGCCGGCCAGGTCAATACTACATACAATGCAACCGGCTTAACCGCCGGCACATTGTACAACTGGTATGTGGTACCCAGGAATGCCACCGGTGCAGCTACTACTTGCGGAATAGCTAATAAAACAACGTTTACAACGGCAGTAGCAACAACCGGTAACCAGCCGCCAGTATCTGTTGCAGGCATCGACGCATTGATAACATTGCCTTCCAGTTCAGTTACACTGGATGCCAGCGGTTCTTATGACCCCGATGGTAATATCAAAGAGTACTATTGGTTCCAGGCTACAGGTCCTGTTCCGTCGGTGATAGGAAATAATTTCTCAAAATTCACTACGGCCACCGGTCTTACAGCCCCGGGCAAGTATATCTATGTGTTGCAGGTAACAGACAACCTTGGCATACATGCCTATTCGCAAAAAGTAGTTACTGTAAATCCTGCGGGAACCGTTGCGATTCCGTCTTGTGTTACCAATACATCGCCAATTAATGGCAGTACGCTGACTACGCAAACAACGGCAACGCTTACATGGCAGGCCTCTTCACCGGCAATAATAGGATCAATAACAGTTTATGATGTATACCTGCAGGCAGGTACTGGTACACCAACACAATGGGTAGCACCTACCCGGGATTTAACGTATAGCGTATCTGGCCTGACACCCGGCACTACCTACAGCTGGTATGTAGAACCCAGAGGTGGATTCGGTGACCCTACTATTGGAGCAGCTACTGGCTGTGAAACTGCAAACAAAACAACATTTACAACGGCCGCAGCGCCAGCGGGAAACCAGCTACCGGTATCTGTTGCGGGCAGTGACCTATTGATCGTATTGCCTGTCAGTTCCGTAACACTGGATGCCAGTGCTTCTTATGATCCGGATGGCAGCATTACCGAATATTACTGGTTCCAGGCGCAGGGACCTGTTCCGTCTATGATAGGAAATAACTTCTCAAAAGTTACTGTTGCTACCGGTCTTACCACACCAGGCACGTATATATATGTGCTGCAGGTAACAGACGACGTTGGTGTACATGCCTATTCACAAAAAGTGGTTACCGTAAATGCTGATGGAACAGTAACGGTATCCAATGGGGGCCCTGATGCAATGATTACACAGCCTGCCAGTTCTGTAACGCTGGATGGCAGCGCTTCTACTGGCAATATTGTACAATATTACTGGTTCCAGGCACAGGGACCTGTTCCGTCTGCGATAGGAGATCATTTCTCAAAAGTTACTACTGCTACCGGGCTTACAACGCCGGGTACATATATATATGTGCTGCAGGTGATAGATAACAATGGCGTGCATGCCTATTCACAAAAACTGGTTACTGTAAGGGCTGAAGGTACCAGGGTGATGGATGCATCAGCACAAACAACCTTAGCAACGGCCTCACCATCAAAAGCTGGTGAAAGTTCATCACTGCCATCAGTAACTGCAGTTATCAGTCCAAACCCGGTGGCTACCGGCAGCCTGTTAAAACTGCAGATCAACAGTAACAAAGCCGGAATGGTGATAGTAGATATTGTTAGCAGCAATGGGGTCATTGTTGGCAGTAAGAAAGTGAACCTGGTGGCAGGCATCAACAATACCAATGTAAACACTTACGGACTTGCGCAAGGTTTTCATGTAATCAGAATTACAGGCAGTGATAAACCACTCAACCTGAAGTTGGTGATTCAATAAAATGCAACCATGCTATTGGTTACAAAGCCGCTCCGTAACAAGGGTGGCTTTTTTATTTTTAAGTGGTAAATTTGCCTGGTATCAACCAGAGAATTGAGCTGGGTTTTCCGGCTCTTTTTTATTTTGACGGGGTAAAAGATGACTTTTTGGGGAAACAAATTGTTGGAGCAGCAGTATTTTGGTATTGATGTATCAGACCAGTATATAAGTATGGAGTGTAAATTTTGTAAGGAAACCTTTTCCGAACCCAGTCATTACCTTTACACGGGATAAAAAGTTCTTTGAAATGCGCAGCATTCAGTAATGCAAAAAAGTATAATTAGACGATTGTTGAATGATTTTATGTTATCACCAAATATTAAAATGAGTTATGTCATCAATTAGTATCAAAAAACCAATTGCATTAAATATGGATGTTGTTGAAATAGATGAACATCTGCCATCCATTAAAATGACTGTTGAATTGAATATAGAACATCCTACGGGTAAAATTTTTTATCAGGCTAATGATATATGGTTTGACTGTAGCGAATGGGATGATTTTACATTGGCTTTGAAACAATTATCTGGAAGTAACAACAGCAAAGCTTGTTTGGAGAACTTGAGTGATAATTTCAAAATTGTCTTTGCAAAAGATAATAATATTATTAAGCTTGATTTTACCGTTCTGGAAAATAACAGTGGCGAAGGGATTGCGTCTATTAAGTTCTCTTCAACAATTGGTGATGATTTATTTATTCCAATTAAAAATCAGTTTGTTGAATTTGAAAAGTGGTGGTAGGCTTGGTAGTGTCCCCGCCGAACGACGATGGAGGCGGGTCCTCCGCACGACTTGCGGGGCAAATCCTGCAGCGTATTGATTATTGACACGAGGGCAACTACGAAGCGCTATTTTCAACAATTCATTCGCCCTGTTACTCAATTCATGGCAGTTGAATATTCGCCCAGACTGGCCTGCTGTACATTTGCCTAAAACCTGTATGCAAAACAAACCTGTTACCCCGATACCAGCGTTTCTCTTTTTTGCAATTTTACTGACGGCGGGCTCCTGCAAAAAGGAAAAGCAGGCTCCCGGTACGCCTGCAATACCCGCTGCGGAAATGGAGTATTTTAATCTTATGGACAGGGAAATCAAAGCCAGTGCGCCATCTTTTTCCATTGATGTAAACCATGACGGCCGCAAGGACCTTGCATTTGGCACTTTGCTGGTGGGCGATCCAATCAACCAGGTAGATAAACTTCAGTTTTTAATAGCATCCAATATTCAGGTGAACCTGCCCGTTAACGATAGCGAAGAAGTACCGGTGATGAATAACGGGGACGAAATTTTGCCGGCAGATTTTAATGGATATCGCTGGTTTGAATTGTCTTCCGTCGTGCTTGTCCAAAAAGTTATTTCTTTTACTGCACCGGATGTTTGGGAAGGGCACTGGAAAAATGCGGTGCACAGCTATCTGCCTTACCAGGTTGCTGAAAATGGAAAGCGGTACAATGGCTGGGTGGAATTAAGTACCAATTTGACAGGTGAAAAAATCATATTGCACAGGGCAGCGGTGTGCAGGGAAGCCAACAGGGTTATTAAGGCAGGAAAATAAATAAGCAATAAGCCAGGATCTGGCATGCCAGGCACAGGACGCCAACACGCAATTCCACGCCTCATTCCTGCGCCAGTCGCGGGCCAGTCGCGGCACATGTGGGGGTTCGATTATATCAATTTTTTTCAAATAAAATTAGTCATGCGATATTTAATAGTATTAATTCTGCTATATTTTGCTAAAACAACAAGCGCCCAGGAGCAACGCGAAATTGAAAGACAGTTTTATGATGTTGTGAGAAAATACATCAACATAGATTCTATAAATAAAAGTAACGAACAACGCGTATATTTTGTAAAGCCGCCTGTTTCTGTATATATGATAGAATTTTATTCTGATATACTCTATGACGTGAAATTTGGAAAAGATTCCTTTAACTACATTATTACACCTGACACTTTTCAGTTTCACAACCAGAAAATGTATAGCGTATTTCAAAGAGATTCAATCAGGTATGACCGTGTAAAGCTTGATTCAATTATAGAGGACCGGTTTCAAAAGTATATGTTACCAAAAGGTGTAAAAAATGCTTTTTCTGGCAATCCGAAATACTATAAAGAGTTTGATACGTTTTTGGCGAAAAAGGAGAATAAAGACATAAGGGCTGTTATCTATCTTCGTCCCGCCTTTATTTATATATATCCAGTTATCAGGATGGATAACAAAATTATCTGCTACGCTTTTTATGAAAAAGCGGCGGATAAATGGGGATATGGAATGGCGGCAGTTTTTAAATACGAAAATAATCAACTTGTGTTGGTGAAATCTTATCAAAAGTGAGCAACTCCACGCCTCATTCCTACGCCAGTTGTGGTTACAGATGTAAAATATCAGCAACTGGCCGGAACTGGCGCAAGTGTTCCCGCAGACATTCAAATATTTTTTTTTTGATACCCTGAACTTAATGTCTGCGGGACAACTTGTGCCTATGATCTATAACGGACTGATCTTATTTTAAAAAGTCTCCGATATGCCAGGCACAGGAAGCCAACACACAATTCCACGCCTCATTCCTGCGCCAGTTGCGGAGATTGCACCGCAAGGAGGCTTTTATTTTGGAGGAATTCAACAAATAGTTATCCCTAAACCTTGGACAATACAGGGAGTCGAGGTTTTGGGAAGTTATCCATTAAAATAAAAACTATAAGATGAATATTAAGGATTATTGCGTTGAAATATTTAATCTATTGATTAGTGTTAGGGAAGATTCCTGGAGTAAAGAATTTGCATCAATAATAAACGGATTTGAGGACTTTGAAAAAAGTACATTATTGCATAGAATTGGCAAAATCTATGCAGGGATGGGATCATTTAGTGATTTGGTCTTATATAAAGATGGGGCACTATGTTTTGAAGAAAATGAAAAATTAGATGAATTGAGGAAAAGATTGTTTGAGGAATTGAAAAGAAATCGCTAGACAATAAACTGGTATCATATCTGAATACCACTTTTCGAGAATTGCCTTCAAATAATAGGTTTACAGAGCTGGTTTTACCGGCTCTTTTTTATTTTAGCGGATAAAAGATATTTTTTGTAAGAACCAAAGCGCTGGAACAGTGCGAACTCCACGATCTTTCTGTAATATACTGTTCGGATATCCGAACGGAAGCATGTAAGCTTCAATAGACAAACATTTTTTAGGATTGTGTCGAGTAAAGATTTGCAGTACACGAGTGCGACGCCACCGCAGCCAAATAAGAGTTACAATGCCTGGCTCATAATAATCATTGTTATATAAGACAAATCATTCTACGGAGTCGTAAAACTCCCCCATTGGGGGTCGGGGGGCCGGAGGTCCGGAGGTCTAGGGCAAGCTGAAATAAAAAGAAGCGCCTTTTCCCACAGCAGCTTTTGCAATGATTTGCCCGTTATGCCGGGTAATAATCCTTTTTACCAGCGAAAGGCCAATACCGGCACCCTCAAATTCGTTCTGGCTATGCAGGCGCTGGAACACGCCAAACAATTTATCTGCATACTGCATATCAAATCCTGCTCCGTTATCGCTGATAAAATAATAAGGCGAGTTGACATCTTTGCCATAGCCTATCTCTACCACTGGCGTCTCATTTTTAGAAGTATATTTTATTGCATTGCTGATCAGGTTTATCCAAACCTGTTTTATCAGCCCCTTATCGCCCCTGGCGGCAGGCATGGGATGGATCAACACCTTATACTTGTTTGCCGGAACATCCTGCAACAATTCGTCCAAACAAGATTTTGCCAGTTCCTCCATATTGATGACCTGCTGCTTTAATTCCTTTCTGGATAGCTGCGAAAACGAGATAAGATCATCTATCAGCTGTCCCATATTGCGGGCATTGGTAATAATTTTGCCGGTAATACGGCCGGCTTCTGCATCCAGGCCGGGGGCATAGTCTTCATTGAGTATCGAGGCATAACCGCTGATAGCGCGTAAGGGCGACCGTAAGTCGTGCGACACCGAATAAGAAAAAGCCTCCAGTTCTTTAATGGCCGCATGGAGCTGCTGTGTACGGTCCTCTACCGTTTGTTCAAGTGTATGCTGGGCCGTTTTTACCTTAACAGCCATCGCATTAAAAGCGCGGGCCAGTTCTCCCAGTTCATCGCTTCGTTCAGCTTCTACCGATACCGTATAATCGCCAGCCGCCATTGCAGCGGTTGCCGCTGTCAGATCATGTAAGGGGCGGGTAATATTGCGGCTTGTTATCCAGGCAAGCACCATTCCAATCACCACCAGCACAGCGCCAATAGTAATGACCCAGGGAAAAAAACGCCGGGATGGTTCCATGATAACCCCTTCTGAAAATTCTATCAGTACTATCCATGGCGTATTGGGAATGGAGCCGGCGGTAGCGATAACGGGACCTTCCTGCTGGCGGGTGTATTCAAAAATATGGTGTTCATAGGCTATATCCACCGGGGGAGCCGTAATCGGGCGGATCATATCTGTCCAGAGACTTCCATCCCTGTTTCCCACGGAAAGGACGGCATTGGTACCCAGCAGTTGCGAGAGTTGCGCAAGCGCTTTTGGAGTAGCCGTCTGCCGCCGCCATCTTACCAGGTACCCAATGGTCTTATTTTTTTCGGCAACGGCCGCCACGATAGGGTAGTAGATAGTATCTTTTACCTGGAAGAATTTCCCGACTTTACAGGAATCGGGGGAGAGCGAACCAGCGGACAATGATTCCCGTGAGTTAAACTGAATAGTGGATCCGGCCGGCGCCGAACGAACCAGGGTCCGGCGGCTGACGTCAAGGAGCTCTACCAGCACCCAGTTGCTGTCCAGCCGTAGTTTGTCCATTAATTGTTGTATGGCAGTAGTACTATCCGGCGTATTGGCGTATAAATAATTTTTTATTGAGTGCTGGGAAGCGGCCGTATGGGTTGCACTTATTGTAGCAGCGGCAGACTGACCAAAGAGAGAACACAACTGTTCAGTAAGCGTTTCCAGGCGCTCTTTTCCCATTGCCAGCGCCGCTTTCTTTACGCCCAGCTGAGACAGCCATCCCAGCGCCACTACAATACATATTAACAACATGCATATTAGCAGCGGAAGCCGCTGCTGGATGGAAAGGCCACGAAAGGAAAATTTCCTGGTTCGTGTTTTCACCGGTATATTGCTATTCATATCCAGGGTTTTAAGGATAATGGTTTACTACGGTAACGGCAATTGTCTGATTCAACGTGGGTATTGATTTCAATAGGGCGGATAAAAAGATGGGGAAAAACCAGGCATTTGTTTACTTGCAATGATCCCGTGGTAACGAAGTTATTTTACAAAATGATAGAAAGCAAGATTCGGTGTAAGAATAAATTTACTGTAAGAGTTTACCATTATCAGGCGCATTCTTTTTTTGTTTAAACGTACTCGCGCGTCGCTGCAATGGAAATATGTAATGGATAAATGGGTAATCATGCAAAGAATCATGGATCCAGGTTTAGGCGTCCGCCTGGACCGGCAAAGCAAGCTGTACATGTTACAGAAGCAACAAGCGCTGATTATAGCACTTTCACAAAAGACAATAAAAGAATTACATGGAGCTGGAATTGATAGAATATATTTTCTTCCCAGGCAGGTCCCGGCGAAGGGCGTTGGGCAAAAATGCCGAACTCACCGTACGTGAAAGAGCGGGGATGTCCATCGTTAAATAATTATTACACGCAACGTTTTAGGGCATATCGCTTGTCAGCTACAAAAAAAAACACATGAATTACATTTTTTTTGCAGCCTGCCTCTTTTTAACGGCCTGCAATAAACAGGGAAATGATCCGGTTAATATCAGTGGCGACTGGGAACTGCGGATGGTACGAAGTGATATGCCCACCACGATGTATCCTGCCGGAAACAATAATATCATTGTATTTACAGCCAATACCTATAGCAGGTATGCAGGCGGGGTGCTGTTGAAAACGGGAACTTATACCATAATACCCGACGCAACTTTTAATGCGCTGGTTGTCCGGCCCGGCGAATACACCCACCGGATAGTTTATGACGGTAATGACAATGCGCAAAAAATATTTATTCAGCTAAGCGGCGATAAACTGGATTTTGTGTCGGGCCAGTTTGCAACAGATGGCGGCGTGCAGGAAGAATACCAACGGAAAACTAGCTATTGATTATTGCCACGGGCGGTTAACAATGTGATAATATGCGGTTGATATTCCGGTAATCCGGGTAGTTCAACTTTGTGCCCCATCACATTTTGGTAAATGAATAGTAAGACAGTTTTCTATTTAATAATTGCCGGCCTGCTGTTTTGCCAGTCAATACATGCGCAGCAAATACCATCGATAAAACATGCTTTTACAGTCATCGCACACCGGGCAGATCATGTAATTGCACCCGAGAACAGCCTGTCGGCCATTGACAGCGCCATTGCACACCATGCAGATTATGTAGAACTCGATCTGCGTACCAGTGCCGATAGCAACCTCGTTATTATGCACGATGAAACCATTGACCGCACAACGACGGACAGGGGAAAAGTAAGTAAGCTGCTCATGAGCGTATTGGATACCTGTCATTTTAAAAACAGTGCCGAAACCATTCCGGGTTTTGAAGCCTGCCTGCAACATTGCCGCGATAAAATAAATATTTACCTGGATTTTAAAAACGCGGATGTGAGACAAACCATGGCGCTCCTGGAGAAATACCAGTTTCAGCAATCTGTTCTTGTGTATATCAACCAACCGCAGCAATACATTGAATGGCGGAAATGGGCGCCACAGGTACCGCTTATTCTCAGCTTGCCCAAAGAAGTGAAAACGCCCGATCAACTCGCGCTGTTTCTGCAAAAATACCCGGCTGAAGTGCTGGATGGAAATTTCAATGCGTACAGCCCGGAGATGGTAACAAGGGCAAAAGCACTGGGAGTAAGGGTTTGGCCCGATATACAAAGCAGCAATGAAATGATCAACTGGCCCAAAGCATTGGCTACAGGTTTCGACGGGCTTCAAACCGATCATCCGCAGGCGCTTATCCAGTGGCTGACAGATAAAGGGAAGAGATAATAATGGGAATGTATTATTGTTGGTCATTGAATTGTTGATCATAAAACCAGCAATGGCGGGAAATGAGGCCGCCTCAAAAATACTTTTGAGACAGCCTCTTTGAAAGTCGGGATGACTGGATTCGAACCAGCGACCCCGTCGTCCCGAACGACGTGCGCTACCGGGCTGCGCTACATCCCGCAATCATTTTAATCAGCCATCAAATGTAAAGTATAGCCGCCATTTATCAAAAATACCCATTGCCGGGCAGATGAATACAATAGCTTTATAGCCTATCAAAACACAACGCCCATGCTTGTAAGGTATCTTGCAATGATAACTGCCCTGGTTATATATTTCAGCGCCTGCAAACAATCCGTACCGGCAGACACGCCCGATTTTCTGGCAGCCAATATTGATACAACCGTAAACCCCGCAGACGATTTTTTTCAGTATGCCAACGGGGGATGGATAAAAAAAACACCCATTCCTGCAGCCGAAAGCCGCTGGGGAATCGGTAACCTGGTAAAGGAAGAAATTTACACCCGTCTGAAAAATATCAATGACAAAGCGATTGCGGAAAAGGTCGGGGCCGGCACCAGCAGTCAGAAAATTGGAGATTTTTGGTCAAGTGGAATGGATAGCCTCTCAATCGATAAACAGGGCTTACAACCCATTCAGCCCGATCTTGATAAAATAAATGCGATTGCTTCCATAAAAGATATCATTGCAGTAGCAGCCGCATTTCACGCGAAAGGTATTGAGGCATTGTTTACCGATTACATAGGACAGGATGCAAAAAACAGTGAAGTAATAGCCTACCAGCTTTGGCAGGGCGGACTGGGAATGCCTAACCGCGACTATTATTTTAATACAGATGCCAGAACGCTGGTGGTAAGAAAGGCCTACCAGGATTACATCACAAAAACATTTCAGCAATTGGGCAATGATAGCGCAACGGCCGCGCAGATAAGCAATTCGGTGTACCAGTTGGAAACCCGCCTGGCAAAATCATCGCGCAAACTGGCCGATCTAAGAGACCCATATGCCAACTACCATAAAATGGATATGCCGGCATTGAATCAGTTATCCGGCAACCTTAACTGGAACCTGTACCTGGCTGCTATCGGCGTTAAAAAAATCGATTCGGTCATTGTTGGCCAGCCGGAATTTTATGCTGCCCTGAACAATGAATTGAAAGCTACCAGCATCGGCGACTGGAAAAATTATTTCCGTTTTCATCTGGTAAGCAGCAGCGCATCTTTCCTCGACAAACAAAGCTTTGATAACAATTTTGCGTATACAAAATCCCTGACCGGCGCGGGAGAACCAAGGCCAAGATGGAAAAGGGTATTGGATGAAGAAGAAAATGCCATGGGCGAATTGCTGGGACAATTATTTGTAAAAGAATATTTTAATGAAACCGCGAAAAAAAGATATGCAGACCTCGTAGAAGCCATCAGGGATGCTTATAAGGATAGGATTAAAGCATTGCCCTGGATGACAGACAGTACCAAACAAAAAGCACTGGAGAAATTAGCTGCCATTACCAGGAAAGTAGGATACCCGGATAAGTGGAAAGATTTCGGTGCCATGGACATTGGAAAAAAACCGTACGTAATTAATGTGCAAAAAGCAAACGAATGGTGGTTTAACTATTATGTAAATAAATTAGGCAAGCCTGTAGACCGTACAGAATGGGACATGAGCCCGCAAACATACAATGCCTATTACAACGCCAGCAATAACGAAATTGTGTTACCCGCAGGAATGTTTGCGGTACCTGGCAAAAAAGATGAAGAGCTGGATGATGCGTTTGTATATGGATATGCGGCAGCCTCTACCATTGGCCATGAAATAACACATGGCTTTGATGACCAGGGAAGACAGTTTGATGCCAAAGGAAATCTGCAAAGCTGGTGGCAGGCAGCCGACTCAGTTGATTTTACACAACGAACAGCAAAAATCATTCAGCAATTCAATGAGTTTAACCCGGTAGATACATTGCATGTAAATGGCAAGGCTACACAGGGAGAAAATATTGCCGATCTGGGAGGCTTGTTGCTGGGGCTGGATGCATTGAAGAAAACTGCTGTATACAAAAAAAATGAAAAAACGAATGGGTTTACGCCCATTCAACGCTACTTCCTGGGTTATGCTTATAGCTGGATGCTGCAAACAAAAAAGGAAAAGCTGGCCAACCAGTTAATGGTAGATGTACACGCACCAGCCAAAGAAAGGGTAAACGGACCGCTTGCCAACCTGCCCGAATTTTACGAAGCATTTGGCGTTAAACCAGGTAATAAAATGTACCGGCCCGATAGCCTGAGGGTCAGCATTTGGTAAACAATGCTGATTGGCTGATATTATTATTGCCTGGATCATTACAGCTCACCGTTACTGATGCGGTTGATAATGCTATTCTGTTTCCCGCGTCAGCGAATAATGCAGCGTACGCACACGCTCAATGGCTTCCTGTAAACTAAGCTCTGCATTGTATACGGATTGGTCGGTTGCCAGTTGATTTTCGGTTTTGGCAAATCGTATCCACAACAAAGCGGAAGCAAGAATCTGGTTGATTTCATTTTGCAGTTCGTTGGCGGCTTGCTGGCGCCCCGAAAGGCAGATGTTTAATTGATGGGTGACTTTTAACAGTGTTGTTTCCATAGTGCTTTTTAATTCATACTATGAAACCGAATACCATGCCGGCAGGAAAGCCCTTGTTAATCATATGTTTACTATGAATTGGTTAATACAATCGTCCCAATACCGGATACTGGTTCCCAACTGGCAACATTCTTAACTGGCAAATTTATTTTTTTATGTACGCATAAAAAATAAGGACCTTGTTGCAGGGACAACAGGTAAAAAAGCTAATAGAAAACCTCTATGTTTTTGAGACCAGGCAACAAGATAGGGTACCATGAATGGTTGACCTTATTGAATACTGATTGCATACATGGGCCTAGTTTATCCACCAGTCATGCTCGGCATTGACTGAATTTTCCAATATGGGTTGTTTGTTTTTTTTATCGGTATAAACAATACGGGCCGATATTTTATTATCAGATTCATCGGCAACAGGTGTAAGATCGGCGGATTGATTGGAGGTACGGGCAGTTTTCCTGGAGGGCAATAAGAAACTGTAAAAGCTCTTTAGTTTTTGTTTGAACATACACTAATGATTTTATTTTAAAGGAAGATCCTGCCTCACGTTTCTGCAGGCCAAAATACCCGCAAAAATAATTCCAGACAGCAACTGTTTTTTCTGCTTTCAATAGAATCCACTGCTTTACAGGGAACTAAAAGACATTAATGGACAATTAAAAATAATTAAAAATATTTACTGGTTTGTCAATACGGTTTTACCCCTACCTTACTATACTGAATGGTCATGCTTTCGGGCAGCAATCGTTTACAATTTTATTAGCTAAGTATTGCTCGCGCTACGCGGACTCAAAACTCTTTTTCTTTTTTGTCTCACAGAGCTAAAGCCTGCAAAAGGGCAGGGGCGGGTATTAATAAAGCAATCATCCGCTTTCGTCGGATTATCTAAGCGGATGATTGAACGTATAGCTGTAACTACGCTGAGGGCAGACCCGGTTTAACCCATGGTTTTAACCCATGGTATTGAGATTCATATTTGCCGGCTGCTCCTTTTCATACCCACGCTTTGAAGAAGATTTTTTATTAAATCGCAGAAAATCGGATATACTGTCCTTTAGTGCAATTCCCCAATCGCCGGTTTTGTCTATGATCTTTTTCCTTGTGTCGGCGCCTTTACCCGGAGAAAGTAAAATAGCCGCCAGGGCACCAATGGAAGCACCGGCTATAAAGCCCAAAATAATTTTCTTGTTTTTGCTATTGTAATATTTCATGTCATGTCATTTTTAATGATGAATAAAATTGTTTAGCCTTATCTCCGGTTCAAATGGCTTTGTGATTAATTAGTGCCGCTTAAAATACTGCACTTCGGCTTCGTGTTTTTTTGCCGCAGCCAGCGAAGAAAATGTACCCAGGTTACGGCGCCGGCCCGTTGATGGATTTTTCTTGCGGGAGTAGAGCCGGTACTCACCAGATTTCAATTTGCGTATCATGTTTTTTACAGGTACAAAAACAATCATTGTGCCAGCCAGTCTGCCCAATCGTTAAAATAACACGGGCCTGTTACCGTAGATTTATTTCCCCGGTTAACCTGCATAGCATACAGCAAATCCGGCAATAACATAGCAAGTTCCGGGTGTGCGGGCATTGGGTGTGTTGATATTTTTGCTGTATAAAATGAATGTTGTGGTAAATATTAAAAAACAAATTGCGGGGATTAACTGGGTGGAGATTGCAGACGGTTTGAATAAAAAAGGCTTCGCAGTGTTACCGGGTTTCTTAGATGATGAAAGCTGCGGGCATCTAATACATAACTATGATAACGGAACGCTCTACAGGAAAACAATAGTAATGGAACGCTATCGGTTTGGGCTGGGCGAGTATAAATATTTTAGCTATCCCTTGCCTGGTTTGTTACAAACCATCAGGGAAGAAGTATATGCCCGGGTATGGCCTGTAGCAAATGAATGGATGGACATGCTGGGTATCGCAAAAAAGTTTCCCGCTTCGCTGGATGCCCTGCGGGAAGATTGCTTCAGCAAGGGACAACCCGAACCAGCCGTACTGATATTGAAATATGGAAAAGGCGGCCACAATACCCTGCACCAGGATTTGTATGGTGAAGTTTTTTTTCCCTTGCAACTGGTGATTTTTTTAAACGAACCGGGTACTGATTATACAGGAGGAGAATTTGTTTTATTGCAGCAAACGCCCAGGGCACAATCAAAAGCCATTGTATTGCAACCGGGCAGGGGAGATATGCTTTTGTTCGCTACCCGTTTCCGTCCGGTAAAAGGCAGTAAAGGATATTACAGGGCGCAAATGAAGCATGGTGTAAGTGAATTGCATACGGGAGAGCGGCATACGGTTGGCATCATTTTTCACGATGCCAAATCATAATAAATTAGTAAAATCTGCGGTTTTTCCCTCGAAAAAGGCTGTTATCACCAGTAATTACACTTGTGTGAATAACTTTTTAGGTAAATAGAAATAGCTGTTTTATTTTAGCAGGGGGGTATGCCCATTCCTCCGCATTACTAACAATTAAATTCAATTTAAAATGGCAAAAGCAGTAAAAAAAGCAGCTAAAAAAGCAGCACCAAAAAAGGCAGCTAAGAAGGCCGCTCCTAAAAAAGCAGCTCCAAAAAAAGCAGCCAAGAAAGCCGCTCCAAAAAAAGCAGCTAAGAAAAAATCGGCCCGCAAACCCAACGCGGCATTTATGGTGCCCCTTACTTCCAGCCCTGCTTTGGCAGACGTAATTGGTAGTAAGCCGTTGCCAAGAACAGAAATCATCCGGCAGATCTGGAACTACATTAAGAAGAACAAATTGCAGGATCAAAAGAACAAAAGAATGATCAATGCAGACGCAAAATTAAAAGTGCTGTTTGCCGGCAAAACACAAATTTCTATGTTTGACCTTGCAAAAGTGGTGAGCAAGAACGTCAAATAAATTTTTGCACCGGTTGCATAAGCTAATAAAACGGGGATACTTCCAGAAGCATCCCCGCTTTTTTTTGTAAACAACTCACAACGTCAATAACTTCACCTTATCAACGCGATGTTGAGCAATGGAATAATTGGCACATCGCTGTTACTGCTTAATCTTTGTAATTTTAGCCATGCAACAAAACGTTTTCCTGCTTTACGGCGCCAATGGCTATTCAGGCAGGCTGATTGCCCGGTTTGCCCATCAATATGGGTTGCAGCCGGTGCTGGCAGGCAGAAACCAGCAGGCCATCGTTGCCCTGGCCAATGAATTGCACCTTCCCTGGCGCATAGCCGATCTTAACGATCACACGGCACTTGAAAATAGTTTGCATGATATAAGCCTGGTGGTAAACGCTGCGGGCCCCTATGATCTTACTGCAAAGCAAATGATTGCTGCCTGCATGGCAACCCATACACATTATATAGATTTGAATGGCGACCTGGAAGTGTTTGAAATGATACAGGGGTACAACCAGGAGGCTATGGAAAAAAACATTATGCTGCTGCCTGGTGCCGGCTTTGATGTAGTACCTACCGACTGTCTTTCTTTATGGTTAAAAAAGCGCATGCCCGATGCCGATAGGCTGGAAATTGCATTTGCAATTATAGGCAGCAGGCTATCGCGCGGCACAGCTGTTACTACTTTACAAAAACTGGGTATGCCCGGCGCCTGCAGGAAAAATGGCCGGATTGTGCCGGAGCCGGTAGGTGCAAAGGGTATGTATGTAACATTTCCTGCAAAAGCACAAAAAGTTTTTGTAATGAGTATTCCATGGGGCGATATCAGTACTGCTTATTTCTCAACCGGTATACCCAATATTGAAACTTATACGGGTGTAAGCAGGGCTACCTGGGTATTCCTGAAATTTCAGGGCCTGTTTAACTGGTTATTACGAACCCGTTTTATGCACCGCATCGTAACAAAAATTATAAACAGCCAATCGCCCGGCCCCGGCGATGAACAACGTAAGAAAGCCATCAGTCTTATCAGGGCAAAGGTTTCGGACCAGCAGGGAAAAACAATGACAGCCTTTATGCGTTGTCCCGAAGCCTATGATCTTACCGCACTGTCTGTATTGCTGATTGCACAAAAAATACTAAACGGCCAGTTCAAACCGGGCTATCAAACTCCTGCCAGCGCATATGGAGAAGGTCTTATTATGGAGATTCCCGGAGTAGAGCGGGAACTGATGATGGATCAGTAAAGTCAAAAAAAAACTTAAATAACAAACAGCTTACACCTGTTTACCACACTGAATTCTTTTTCCATCTAATCTTTGCAGGTATCATATGCAAAGGTTACCATGAAAGAACAAAATGAAAAATCGCCGCATATCTTAAATGCTTCATCTAATTTAGTGGGTATCTGTTTTATTGTGCTCACCTCCCTGAAAGTGCTCAACAAATCTGAAACATCCATCATTGATGAAATAACGGTGGTGGCCATTATCCTGTTTATGGCCAGTTGCATATTTTCTTTTTTATCTATACGCGGCATCAGCAGCAAAAGCATTTTCTTTGAACGTATAGCAGATATCATTTTCCTGGGAGGTCTGTCATTGCTTTTTTTGACGACGATCCTGTTCTCGCTGAACATCATCCGGTAAGAACCTGTCTGCAATAATTTTTTTCATCGTCAGGATAGAACTTTGCCAAAGCTCTCGTGTGCCGCCTGTCTTAGCTTTGCCAACTTTGCCAAAGCTGTATACTGCCTGTTTTAGCTTTGGCAAAGTTTGAATGTGGTATAATTATTTAATCCTTTATTATCTTAAACTCAACCCTTCGGTTTAACTGCCGCCCTTCTTCTGTTTCATTGGTAGAAACCGGTTTGGTTTCACCGTATCCCTGCGACACAATCCTTTTTTCATCAATTCCTTTAGACACAATGTACTCCCTTACAGATCGGGCCCTGTCATCACTCAGCCTGTAATTGTAATCATCCGCTCCCTTGCTATCGGTGTGTGCACTCATTTCAATTTCAATGCCCGGGTTTTCTTTCAGCAGTTGCACCACCCGGTCAAGTTCAACAAAAGATTCATTCCGGAGATTATATTTATCGAAATCGAAAAATACATTGTTCAGTCTTACCACCTGTCCAATTTCAATGGGTGCCAGGTATAAATCCTTATGAATTTCCCTGTAGCCTGCTTTTACCAGCGAATCCAGGTTCAGGTTTTCGGATATGGCAAAATAATGATCGGCAGAAGCCCTGATACTGTAATTTTTATCATAAGGCAATACAAACTTAAATGCGCCATCTGTTGCGCCAGATATTCCGTTGCCTGCAACAACACCATCGGGCAGGGTTTCGTATATCAGCGATGCACTGACAGGCTGTTTTGTTTTTATATTGTATACATTGCCGCTTACCAGTACCACCGGGTTGGGTTTTTCTTTCTCCAGCAATTTAACGCGCACAATATCGCTTTCTCCAAACGTATTCAGGTTGGTGGTCAGATAGGCAAACTCGCCGCCTGCATCCAGTGTAAAAAACGCATCCCAGTTATCTGTATTAATCGGGCCTCCAAGGTTTATCGGTTCACTCCATTTTTGCCAGGAATTGTCGAGTCGTTTGGTCATCCAGATATCATTATCGCCAAGGCCTCCATTGCGGTTGCTGCTGAAATACATGGTTATTCCATCGGGCGCCAGGTAAGGCGTCATCTCATTTGTTTCCGGGGCATTTATTTTTTTGCCCAGGTTCAGCGGTTCTGTCCATGAACCGTCTTTTGTAAGGAAACAAACATATATATCGTTATCTGGGTTGCCCGGTTCTGTTGACATATACAGCAGCAGGGTTTGTCCGTTATGCCCCATGGTAGCGCCTGACTGACGGCCACGATCGTATTTATAATAATTCTTTATGCGCAGGGCCTCGGGTTCGCTCCAGTTGCCCTCCCTGGTTAATGTACACATGCTTACGCCTTTGCCATTGTATGCGCCATTAATGAACGCTCCCCTTATCAGTATCCTGTTATTATCGGGCGATATCCAGTAAACAGCATTGTATTGTACGGTATTTAGCGGGTAACCAAGATGCACGGCGCGGCTCCATTTACCGGTAAGGGTATCCTTTTCCGAAAACCATATATCCTGTGAATTAGGTACCGAACTATACTTTGTATTGTGCGGGTTATTTTCGCAAATAAAAAAAAGCAGGTTGCCATCTGCAGATACGGTAGGCCTTAGTTCGGGATAGGCTGTATTAACACTGCTCCCTAAATTTTCAATTTTAAGAATGGTATTGGCATTAATGATCTTGTCCTTTTGCGGAATCAGTTTAACACCATCCGTATCAGTTATTAAAACAGAGGTATCGGGAGAGGGTTGGGCTGCCGCATATTGCATGCATACAGACAGTAGAATCAGCGGGAGTACGGTTTTCACAGCATGTGGATTTGCCGCCAAAATACTCGAAACCGGCTATTATTAATAATTTTCTGGCGGAAAATTCTGTGAAACAGCCCTATCTTTCGACGAATGAACAGGAAATGAGCCGGTGAAAATTTTTATGGCTGGCTGCACAATAATTCTTAACTGTACCGGTCGTTTCGCCAGGGATAAGCCGTGTTGGAGTAACCCCGTTCTTCCCAAAAACCACGCTTGTTTTTTGTCAGGAATTCGATCCTGTTTATCCACTTGGCGCCTTTCCAGGCATACAATTGCGGCGTAATCATACGTACAGGGCCTCCGTGTTCCCTGGAAAGCGGTTGCCCTTCAACGGTATGTGCCAGCAGCACATCGGGCTTTAAAGCCTCTTCCAGCGAAATATTGGTGGTATAATCATCGTATCCATAGCAGAGCAGGTGGGTAGCATTTTCACCGGGCTGTACCAGGGCAGCCAGGTCGAGCAGGCGTACACCACGCCAGCTGATATTTAATTTAGACCAGGTAGTTACGCAATGAAAATCGGACACATCATCGGTCTGCTCCAGTGCCATAAAATCAGTCCAGTTCAATACCACAGGATGTTCAACCGCGCCGTCAACTACGAGTTGCCAGGCAGCTAAATCAATGTCCGGTTGAAGACCCAGATCCAGCACAGGCCATTTTTTTGTAATGGTTTGTCCCACTGGCAATACCGGCATGCCATGCCGGTTCAGGTTGCCGGAGCCCATAGGCTTTGCATCGGCCACAGAAGGTGTTTGCAGGATTTTTTCTTCAAATCTTGCTTTTAATTTCATCCTGGCTTCTACCACCCGTTTCAGTTTTTCTGATTCATCCATAGCTGGGTTATATTAACAACTGTTATGAAATAAATACTTCAGTGGCCAACGATAACCATAAACATTGCCGGTTGTAAAGTTCTAAAGCTTATTGCTGCAGTGGAGGTATTGGTTTACCGGCCACCCAAAACAGGCAATTGATGATTAAGCGGTTTTGTAATTCGTTGGCAAACTGAAAAGATAGTTCCTTGTTTGTCTTGTTTTCGTAATCAATATCATTATGCCCCATATTAAAATAAACCATTTTATAGTGCTTGTTTGTCCATACCACCGGATAATAGCCACTATGCCATATTTCATATGGTTTGGGGCCTGTGCCCAATGGAAAACTGCTGCTGTCGACAGACAATAATATTTTGATGGAATCATTGGTGCGTAAATCTCTTTCCCAGCTATACCATTCGTTGGGTGCCGATTTAAAAGTAGCTGGCAAATGGGCCATAGCCGGATGGGCAGGGTCTTCAACACGCAATACAGCAGATACGGGTCGCCAGGTATTGCTTTTGTATTGCCCCGAACCTATAAAATCATTGTGGTACCAATTCCAGTTTTGTGGTACGGCCGATGGTGTAAGCGCAAACCCCGCAAAATGAAAACCCATCCAGGCACCGCCATGCTTCATGTATTGCTGAAATGCCCCGCGCTGCGCAGGTTGTTCAGGCCTGGTGTCTAAAAAAAGCACTACCTGGTATTGCGAAAGAAAGCCTGCATTAAGGTTGTCCCAGTTATTGGTTGAATCGTACGTGAAATGATACCGGGCTGCCATTTTCGGAAACCATTTGTTTGCTTCGTGTACAAAGCTAATATGCGCCTGGTCTTCTTTGGCGGTATAAAAAGCAATCACTTTAAATGACTGTCTGCTTTGCGCAAAACAGCAGGATGCTGCAAAAAACACCCATCCGGCAAACAAAGCCTTTTGTAAAGAGCCCGCCGCAAAACGCATAGTCATAAATTACAGGTAAATATATTTTATGGAAAATTGATTCGCGTGAATTTACGAACGGTTTTGCTGCCTGATGGCTTTCACAATTCTCCTGTTGCGCCTTTCAGCCCTGGCTTCATTAAGAGATATAACCGCCCAGGCCGCTGCCGGAATCCAGCCCACAATGGTTATTTGCAGCAAAAGGCAGAGAATACCGGTAAAAATCCGGCCCCTTAAAATAAATGAAAGCCATGGTAATAAAATAGCAATCAGTGTCATGGTAGTAACGGTATTAATTCAGGGCAACAGGCTTACAATACTAGTCGGCCAATGGTTTTACCTGAATGTTTTTATAATATACAATACTTTTTGGATCGTGCCCCTGTAAAGCAAAGGTTCCGCTGGACAATTTACGCGAATCCTGGCCCGCGGAGCGTTCCGCCGGCTCATTATAATCCACTACCGTTTTATCGTTGATTTTAATAACAATGTTTTTTCCCTGCACTTTTACATATTCAGTAAACCATTCATTGTCTTTTACATAAACCTCTTTTACATCTTCAATGCCATACAGGCTGCCTGTCCGGCGCCAGTCGGTATGCGAATTGTTAACCTGTACTTCGTACCCTTTTGAAGGCCAGCCACCCTGCTGAAAAGCGGTATGAATATAAATGCCCGAGTTGGCACCAGGCATGGTTTTCACATCTGCTTTGAACTCAAAATTTTTGAAATCATGATTCATCACATCGCCATCATAAAACAAGTGGGCCGTATTGCCGTGCACGATTATCATACCACTATCTGCAACAAAAGTGGCTGCATTATCGCCCACCTTCCATCCCTGCAGCGATTTGCCATCAAACAATGAAACCCATCTGCTGGCAATGGTAGGATGCGGAAATGAAAAAGAAGAAAGAAAAACGGCAATAGCAGCACAGGAAAAATATTTTTTCATCGTTGTATTTATTTATGAAGTGAATGGTTTGCAGCATGAAACTACAGTTTTTTCAGAACATAGGATTAACATAATATTAAAAGCTCCGTACTGCCCGGTTTAATCGGCAAAATACAGGGGTTAACCTATTTTATCTTTTTCATGCCGGCGTATTTTACTTCATTGCATACTTGCTCACTTGCTCACTTGCATTACCGTTGTAAGTGCCAATCCATAAAGTTAGAGGAGATTAAAATAACAGTTAAAAAATCAGGAAGCTAACCTTTATCAATACACTAAGTCGTACAAATGGTTAAAAGCAATTGTAACATTGCAAGGATGCATTGCTATAGTCAATAAGGCCGCCGGTTAAAACAGCCCTGCAATAGACTTTGCGGGGCTTTCCGATCTTATACCGCATTTTGTACTGTTACCGGTGAGGCGGTGCTTTTCTTCTTATGCAGCATCACATACCTGATAGCCACCAGGTGACAAAAAAATACAAGGGGAACAATACAACCGGGCAGCCATACAAAGGGGAAATACAAAATTGCTTTATTGGGCTGATCAAAAGACAGTTGCTGAAAACGCAGCGGCGCAGATAACAGGGCAATGATTACAATATTCAGCAACAGCCCCAGACAAATTATATTCCAGGCCAGCAGCCAATTATAGCCAACCCGTTTTTTGATAAACACAAAATAATATAGTAAAGGTGCCGTAAGGCCGGATAGTATATCAAAATTCCTTCCTTCAAAGGTCATTGACCCGGGCACGGCCTTGTGCAAAAACAACAATAGCAAAACAATTTCTACCGGAACCCGGACAACATGCAGCAGGGTGAGTGTTTTTAGATCCAGGCTGTCGGCAAAACGCCTGCCTGCCGGTAATATAAATATAGTGGCAATAAGTAAAAATGGCGGCACAATGGCCAATGCAAAATGGGGCAGGGTGGAAGCGTTGTTGGTATAAAACCCGCTTTTGCTAACAAGGGATTGTATCAATAGCCAGGCACCCAGTACTACTGCAACAATTGCCGACTGATGGGCTGCCTTAAAAAATAGCCATACCGTAATGATGGCTACCAGTATAAAAATAAGATCGATGAAGAATGGCAGATTTTCCATTTGGTGTCTGTATTATTCTTTCACAAAGGAAAACAGACGGTGACAATTTTTACTTGTCATTTGACAAGTTCTTCATAAACGCTATTTTTTTGCAAACTCTTTCCTGATGCGGCTAAGCGAAGTGTCTGTTACACCCAGGTAAGAAGCGATGTATTTTAAGGGTGCATGTTGAAAAATACCCGGTTGTGATTTGAGTAAGTTACTGTACCGTTCTTCAGCGGTTTCATGCAATGTGGCAAGCATGCGTGTCTTAAGATCTGCATAGGCGTTTACCAGGATGGCCCTGCCAAATTCCCTGAATTGTGGCATGGTATGAAATACGGTTTGCAAATCTGTAAATGAAATACGCAGGGTCTTGCAGTCAGTAAGCGCCTGAATATTTTCCCTGGAGGGGATCTGCTTAAAAAATGAATACAATTCGCAAACTATCTGGTTGCCTGAATAGAAAGCGGTAGTGACATCGTTCCCATCCAAATCATAGGTAAATGCGCGGGCAAATCCTTCAGCAAGGAAATAATAACTGGTGCAGATTTTATTTTCTTTTAGCAGCAGTTCGTTTTTGGCGAATTCTTTTTCAGAAAAATACAGGGCAATTGCCAATGCCTGTTCTGATGGCATGGGAAATACCTGTTGTATAAAATGAATTATTTTTTCTTTATCGTGCATGTGCAGAAATGCAGGTTGTAAACGAAAAGAAAAGATGCCGGTCTTGCCGGCACGGTTAATGAAAGATACGTTTTTTAAGCCGCTATTGTACACCCGGGCGAATGAGTATTACAACAGGTTGTTGATGTAGCCCACCGGGTTACTGTTTTTGTATTCAGGGAAGTGTTTTTCTATGAACTGGTTAAATTCGTTCAGAACAGGCTCCTGTTGCCATTGGTATACAGGAAATACCGGGAGCGGGTTGTGCATGGATTGCCGGAAAAATTTAATAAAAGGGATATAGGGAGGCGCTTTCTCCACCGCTGTTTCTAATAATTTATTATAAACAGCCGGCAGCAGTGAGTTTTTCAGGTTGGTAAGAATAAACTCACTGGTATGGTTGTCTCCGGCGTTTTTAATTAATAATGAATAGGCCGGCAGGTTTTCCTCATAAAAGAAATCTACCAGGAAATTCCTGAATCTTTCATCCAGCCCATTCAGTATGTCCTGCGAAAAAAAACTGTACTCCTGCCGTATATCATCCAGCGAAACGCGTTCTCTTTTTTTACTGGTAATATATTTCATGATGTCTTCTTCGCAACAAATGATATCGTCTATAGAAATTTTTGTTTCATTGTATACCACTTCCAGTTGATATTTGGCCTGCTGTAACTGGTTGAAGAAATTACTTTTCAGGTACAATGTCCTTGCGCCCGCTGTCAGCCGTATTTGCAACGGGTAGGTTTCCGTCTCAAAAAATTTTACTTTCTTTTTGAGCCGCTCAAAGAAAAAAACCTTGTATGTTATTTTATTTGCTGTCATAATGAAAGGTAAAAGGCGAAAGGTGTAAGGTTTAGAACGCAAAGCCTGGCCTTACACCCTTAACCCTGCAACTTCTGCCTTATTACTAGTCCATTTTATTTCCAAGTTTCCTGTATCCCGCAAAAAAGAAAAGCGGAAAAACCAACAGGGTTAATATGGTTGCCGTTATTAAGCCGCCAATTACCACAATGGCCAGCGGTTTGGATGTTTCCGAGCCGATGCCGTTTGACAACGCGGCAGGCAACAAGCCAATGGCGGCCATCAGCGCCGTCATTACTACCGGGCGTACCCTGCTTGCAACGCCTTCCTTTATTGCTTTTTCCAGTGTGTGGGTATTAAATTCGTGCTTCTTTACTTTTTGCAGGTTCTTTTTGAACACCGAGATGAGAATTACGCCATTCTGTATGCAAATACCAAAAAGGGCGATAAAGCCAATGCCCGCCGATATACTGAAATTGGTACCCGAAATCAGCAATGCGGCAATACCACCTATAATGGCAAATGGCACATTCATCAGCACCATGCCGGCATCTTTAATATCTCCAAACATGATAAACAGGATCAGGAAGATGATAAGAATACTAATGGGCACTACCTGGCTTAATCTTTTGGTAGCTCTTTGCTGGTTTTCAAAATCACCTGCCCACAGCATTTCATAACCCTTTTGCAGTTTTACGTGTTCTTCTACTTTATCCTGTGCTTCTGCAATGGCACTGCCCATATCTCTGCCACGGATGGAAAATTTAACGGCAGAATACCGCCTGTTCTCATCCCTGAAAATAAGGCTGGGGCCGGTACGTGTTTCAATGGTAGCTATATTTTTAATGGGCACTTTTGCACCTCTCAAAGTAGGCACCATCAGGTTGCTGATGGCATCGCCATTGTTACGGTAATTTTCCAGGTAGCGCAACCGTAGCTGGAACCTTCTTTCACCTTCATAAATCTGTGTAACTGCTTTGCCGCCGATGGCCATTTCAATTACAGCATTGGCATCGGCCGTTGTAACACCGTACAGGGCCATTTTATTCTGATCAAGGTCAATGCGCATTTCAGGCTGCCCGATATTCTTAATAACGCCCAGGTCTTCAATTCCTTTAATGCCTTTCATAATATCATACACTTCAACGGCTTTCTTTTCTGTATAGGGCAGGCTGTCCCCATATATTTTTACGCAAAGCGAGCCCTTAACACCCGAAACTGCTTCTTCTACATTGTCTGAAATGGGTTGCGAAAAGTTAAGGTCGATGCCCGGGAAGGCGGCCAGTTTATCTTTCATTTTTTCTACCAGTTCTTCCTTGGTGATGCCGCTCTTCCATTCTTTTTTCGGGTATATATCAACGTGAAATTCTATGTTATAGAAACCGGTGGCATCGGTTCCGTCGTTGGGCCGGCCTGTTTGCGACATTACCTGTTTAACCTCAGGAAAATTCCTGATAATTCTTCTCATTTTATTGGCTATATCCCTGGAATCATCCAGCGAAACGCTTAGCGGACAGGTGGCGCGTATATAAATGGCGCCTTCATCCAGTTCGGGCAAAAATTCCGAGCCCAGGAACTTAAACAGGAACAGGCCTGTCACCACCAGCGCACACGAGATAAGCAGTGTAATTCTTTTAAACCGGTATACCACGGCAAACATCTTCATTACGCCATTGGTAATAAAATCCACAAAGGGATTGTGCTTTTCCTTTACATTTTTTCTGAGCAGCAAACTGCTCAATAAAGGTATCAGCGTTAATGTTAGTATCAGCGCTCCCAGCAAGGCGAAACCCAGGGTCCATGCCAGTGGAGAAAACATCTTGCCTTCCACCTTTTGAAAAGAAAATATCGGCAGCAGACCGGCTATAATAATCAGTTTACTGAAAAAAATGGCCTTGCCCAGTTCGCCACTGGTATTTTTTATCATGCCCAGCTTCGACAGTTTATTAAAACGCTCCATGCCAATTTCGTGTGCCTTGCTGTCCAGCAATACGAATATGCCCTCTACCATTACCACCGCACCGTCAATGATGATACCGAAGTCTATCGCCCCCATCGATAATAAATTGGCAGACATGCCTTTTAGTGTAAGACAGATAAAAGCAAACATCAGCGCCAGCGGAATTACAATGGCCACAATTACCGTGGTGCGCCAGTCTGCCATAAACAGGAATACAATCACCGTTACAAACACAATACCCTCCACCATATTGTGCAATACCGTATGGGTGGCAAAGTCAATCAGGTCGTCGCGGTTGTAAAAGGTGTTTATTTTTACATCTTCGGGCAATACCTTTTCATTAAGGTAATTGATTTTGGCCTGTACTTTTTTAATTACCTCGCTGGGATTCTCGCCTTTGCGCATAACAATGATACCCTCTACCACATCATTTTGCAAATCGCGCCCTACCTGTCCCAGCCTTGGCAAATTTGAATTGTTTACTTCAGCCACATCCTTTACCAGTATTGGCGTGCCATTGATATTGTCTACAATGATGTTATTTATCTCTTCAATATTATTTAAAAGGCCGATGCCCCTTACCACATAGGCCTGTGAATTGTCTACAATAACATCTCCGCCCACATTGATATTGCTTTTGGTAACCGCATTGTAAACGTCGAGCGGGGTAATATCATAGGATGCGAGTTTCTGCGGATTCACTTTTATTTCAAAGGTCTTTACCTCTCCACCAAAACTTACCACATCACCCACGCCGGGAACGCCCAGGAACTGGCGCTCAATTACCCAGTCCTGCAAAGTCTTTAATTCGCGGGCCGATTTGGTGGAGCTTTGTAAGGTATAACGGAATATCTCGCCTGTAGGGCCGGTTGGCGGCTGAACATCAGGATCGGCACCTTCCGGCAATGTAACGTCGCGCAGCAGGTTGTTCACCTGCTGCCGGGCAAAAGCATCATCTACATCGTCTTCAAAAATTACTTTTATCACGGAAAGCCCGAAAACAGTAGTAGATCTTACGGATGTTCTTTTCTGTACGGGGTTCATGGCCAGTTCAACAGGGATGGTTACATATTTCTCCACTTCTTCTGCACTTCGGCCAGGCCATTGCGTTATGATGGTTATCTGCGTATTGGTTACATCTGGAAAGGCTTCGATGGGGATATTTTTAAAAGCAAGGATTCCCCAGATGATCAGGATAAGCGTGGAAAAGAAAATAAACAGCTTATTCTTGAGGGAAAAGGAAATTATTTTTTTTATGAATTTATTCATACCAGTATTTTGAACTATTTAGTATTTAGGGCTTCGTACAGGAAAACCTGCGAATTAATAACTACCTGGTCGCCTTCATTGAGGCCTGTAACAAAGGATTTATCGCCGATCCGCTTAATCACCTTTATCGGTTTTATAATAAGCTGCTTTTTGTCTTTTTTTACGACTACATATTGCTTGCTATCGTCCAGCACCACGGCTTTAGAGGGAATAGACAGCATGCTGCCTTCGGATTTGCCCTTTACATTAATAGTGGCAAACATCTCTGGCTTTAATTCATTGTGCGGGTTGCTCATGCTGATGCGTACTTTCATGGTGCGCGAAGCCGGATCAAGTACATCATAAATCTTATCGATTCTGCCCTGGTAATTTTTTTCCGGGGCCGACAGTGTATTAACGATTACATTATCGCCGATATGAATCTTGTTGATATCTGATTCGTACACGCTGGCAATTACCCATACTACCGACAGGTCTGCTACCGTGAAAAGACTGGCATTATTATCCTGCCTTACTTCCGAATTGTTGGTGATGGTTTTTTCTATAACAGTGCCGTTGATGGGCGCTTTCAGCACATAGGTGGCATTGCTGCCGCCGGTAATGGAAGATACCTGTGTGGCCCTGTTCAATTCAGAACTGGCTTTATTAAATTCCAGCCGGGCGCTGGTTAAATCTTTCTCCGTGGCCAGGTTGCTTTTATATAGTTCTTCGGTTGATTCAAGATTTTTTTTGGTAATGTCTGCATTGGATTGAGCCAGTGACAGGTCATTGGTTACGCCAGCCACTTCTGTACTCTGCAGCACGGCCATCGGTTGTCCCTGTTTTACATAATCGCCCAGTTCTACGGAGAGCGATTTTATTTTTCCGCTTACCAGTGCATACACTTTGGCCTGTTTGCTTTCATTGGGTATTACCTTTCCGTTAAGTTTAACGGACTCTGCAACATCATCCATTTCTACCGGGGCCGTTTCGGTTTTGTTAATCACACTGTCGGGTATAGGGTTGTCGTCTTTTTCGGCAACAACGGCGTGTTGCTTGCAGGAAACTGCCAAACCAAATGTAAGCAGCAGGGTTAGGTAAGTTCTAAAAGCGTTCATGTGTATATGTTTGAGTATTTTGATGAGTTGTTGACGGATGGCCTGGAAATTTTTGCCGGGCAGGTGCCGGTTTTATTCAATCATTGGTTTGCCGATGGAAAAGTTCAGGGCTTCTATGGCCTGCATCCGGTCGTTTTGCAACTGATTTAACTGCAGTACATTGTTTTTGTAGGATTCAACAAAATCGGTAAAGTCGATCAGGCTGATATTTCTTTTTAGAAAATTCTCTGTAACGCCATCCATCAAGCGCTGAAACTGCGACCGGAAACCGGGATCGAAAGATTGCAGCATTTTATGGGTAGTGAGCAACTTTACGTAGGCTTTTTGTACATCGTTTTCAACGGTTTGCCGCTGCAGTTCCAGTTGTGTTTTACTCTGGTCGATACTAATTTTGGCGGCCTTAATATTGCCCTGGTTGCGGTTGAAAAAAGGCAGGTCAATAGCGGCATTTAAAAATGAAGCATTGTTGATATAGCTGCCGCGCTTGTCGAATTCCGCGCCCAGTGTAAGATCGGGTACCCGCATTGATTTTTGCAACGCGTAGTTTTGCTGGTTGTATAGCACGGCGTTGTTAGCCAGTTTAAGATCGTAACGGTTGGCATAGGCGCTGTCTGTTAAGGCCTGCAGGTTGTACTGGCCAATGGCTGCAGTAAGTGAGGCGCTGTCTGCATCGGCGAAAAAAAATGTTTTATTGTTTTGCAGCAATAATTGTAATTCCCCCTCCGCATCATTTAACTGGTTTTTCAGGCCGGTTTGTTCTGCCTTTAGTGAATACAGGAGCGATTTAATACGTACGGCGTCTTTCAGCGTTACAATGCCTTTGGCCTGCAAATCGGTGTAGGCATTGTTAAGGCTTTCCAGTGTATTTATCTGGGCGGTGTAGGCGCTAATGGAATTTTGTAAAAAAAAGACGTTGTAAAAATCGCCGCGCAATGTAAAACGCAGGGTACGCATCAAATCAAAAAAACTGTTTTCTGCCTGCTGGGTATTTATTTCTGCCAGCTTTATTTGTTTGTTGCGTTTTCCTGCCAGGATAATCAGTTGTGAAAGTCCAAAGCCGTACTGGCCGGTAGCATTGCTTACATCCAGGAACTTTTTTTGATCCTGGTTATACAATGCAGTTGATACAGAAAAATTGGGATTATTATACAGCCTGGCCTGGATAACATCTGCCCGGGCAATATCAATATTGTATTTTTCGGCCAGTAACTGCAGGTTCTTCTCCAGAAACTGTTTTTCTGCGGCTTGTATAGTAATGTGCGTGGTGTCCTGTGCCAGCATCTGCACGCAGGCTAATACACCAGGGAGAAGTGACAGACACTTCCGTGTAATAGATTTGTAATTCATTTCAGGTGGTTAATAGATAAATAATAACAGTCGGCTATGCAATGCAAAACCTGGCAGGCAATTGTTATTAGACGGGGGCTTATATGTTTGCTGAAATAACCCAGGCCTTGGGTGGCGGGGCAAGAATTTCTAAAGTCACCGGGTATAATTTTTCTTCAGGGAAGAGACAGAACTGTTTTTTACTGGTAATAAGTACCGGTTTATGTTTGATGGAGGAAAACTCAATTTGAAAATAATAGTCAACTATTTTAACCAGGTGAAAATTCTGGCCATCGTCATTGTCTCCATCAACCGGGTTTTTATCGTGGTTGCCCAGTATCACCTCATCAATATATTCAATTACCGTGTTGATGTCCTTTTGCTGCTGGCCCTGTGCATTGTAAATATCATTTTCAGCCACCTGTGGCAAAAACATGGATCCATTAATATGAATCAGTGTTACAATAAATATGACCAGGTTCCTCAGCATATAAGGCCGCAAATATAAAAGCTTAATTTTTTTATGTTGGTTATTTGGCTGTTAACAATAATCAATAACATCTTTTTTACCATGGTATTACACGGTGCCGGACGGAACTGTTAACGGGCCTGTAAACGACATCCATGCAATTTTTATTTTGCTGTACAGACTGATAACAAATTATAAACAATAAAATAATTGGCTGGTAACTGGGTTGGACTGGTTGATACGCGGTAATACGTAAGCTTGCCGGATAATTGCCCGTACAAGCACCTGGCTGTGGCTGATGATGGCGGGTACTGATGAAGTATCGTCGTTATGCCGTGTCGCAATGCCCCTGCACGAGCAATAAAAAAGCCGCCTTATTTTATAGGAAGCGGCTTTTTATCAGTAGTTATAATATGATGGTTATTCAACCTTAGTAATCTTCAGCACATTGGTGGCCAGGTGTAAGTGAACAGGCGTACTACCGGTATTAACCACGGTATCGCCTGGTTTAATAAACCCGCGTTCCTTCAGAATTTCAATCTGGTCTTCAATAATATCATCCAGGCTGTCTTCTTCTGCATAATGAAAGGCCCTTACACCCCAGCTCAAACTTAGCTGGTTAATAAGGCTTTTCTCTTTGCTGAAAATATGCAGGGGCGCTTTGGGCCGGTAACTGCTTAATATAAATGCGGTGTAACCGCTTTGCGTCATACCAATGATGGCATCGGCGTTTACATCCCTGGCTATTTTACAGGCGTTGTAGCAAATGGCATCGCTTAAAAAAGAAGGGGAGTGCTGCTGCGGTTTCAAATCGTCTTCACGGTTGTACCTGTATTCTGTATTTTCCACTTCCATAATAATCTTGCGCATGGTTTCCACCACCAGTGAGGGGTGGTTGCCGGCGGCTGTTTCGCCACTTAACATTACGGCATCAGCGCCTTCCAGCACCGCATTGGCAACGTCGGTTATCTCACTCCGGTTGGGTTTGGTGCGTTCTATCATACTCTCCATCATTTGCGTGGCCACAATAACAGGCTTACCACGGTGCAGGCATTTGCGCACCAACTGTCGCTGAATCAGCGGTATCTGTTCTACCGGTAGCTCAACACCCAAATCGCCGCGCGCCACCATGATGGCATCGCTTTCAACAATGATATCGCGTATATTAACCAGGGCCTCTGGTTTCTCTATTTTGGCGATGATCTTTGTTTTGCTTTTCTTTTCATCGAGCTTGCTGCGGAGTATTACAATGTCTTTTACACTGCGTACAAAAGAAAGCGCCACCCAGTCCAGCTTTTGTTCAATGATAAATTCCAGGTCGGCCAGGTCTTTTTCGGTCAGTGCGGGCAAAGAGATTTTTGTATCGGGCAGGTTAATACCTTTTTTAGATGAGATGACGCCGCCCAGGATAACTTCTACTTTTACATCGTTGTTCTTGGCAATATCCACCACTTTTACTTCCAGTTTCCCATCGTCGATCATAATAACATTGCCCAATTTTACATCTTCATGCAGGTTGGGGTAGGAAACATAAATTCTTTCCTTGGTGCCGACCAGCTTTTCATTGGTAAACGTGAGTATATCGCCGGCTACCACGGGCAGTGCATTGTTTTCTATTTCGCCCACCCGCAGTTTAGGGCCTTGTAAATCGCCCAGGATGGCAATATTATAAGGTTCGGATTTATTGATATTGCGGATGTTTTCGATAATTTTTAGCTTGTCTTCATGAGTGCCATGCGAAAAATTAAGCCTGAAAACATTAACGCCTGCTTTAACAAGGTCGAGTAATTTCTCATAGGTGTCGCAGGCAGGGCCAACAGTGGCAACAATCTTGGTGCGGTGAAAAGCATGTTCAATACCCGCCTGTTTATCCATTGTCTGGTGCAGGTATTTTGAAAGATGTTTTGACATTTCCTTTAATATGGGTTAGTGATGTATTTATATAATTAAGTTATACGGACAAATTTTAAAAAATAAGGCCAATAGGTTAGCTGGCCAGTATCTTCACAATTCTCATCCACTGATCGCCAATTTTTTGTTTTGCTTTTACAGCTTTTTCCAACGGGGTGTATAGAATCTTATTGTTTAAAATTCCCACCATCACATTGTATCGTCCTTCAAGCAGGGTTTCTACGGCATGATAGCCCATCCGGCTGGCAATCAGCCTGTCCAGGCAACTGGGCGATCCGCCCCGCTGTATATGACCCAGTATGCAGACCCTTACATCGGCATTTGGCAGGCGCTCTTTTATTACCTTGCTTACTTCTTCGGCACCGCCAAAACCATCGCCTTCTGCCACTACAATCATGTTCACCAGTTTTTTGCGCTTTTCTTTTTCCAGCAAAGAGGCAACTACCAGTTCAATATCGGTCTTACGTTCCGGTATCAGTATATGTTCTGCGCCTGTAGCTATTCCGCTGTGGAGGGCGATATACCCGGCATCGCGGCCCATTACCTCTATTACAAAAAGCCGGTCGTGCGCATCGGCGGTATCGCGTATTTTGTCGATGGCCTCTACGGCCGTATTCACTGCTGTATCAAAACCGATGGTAAAATCTGTACCTGCAATATCCTTGTCGATAGTCCCCGGCAGTCCAATACATGGAATATCAAAGTCCTGGCTGAATTTTAAAGCGCCTTTAAAAGAACCATCGCCGCCAATTATCACCAGCGCATTAATACCTTTTTTCTTCAGGTTATTATAAGCTTTCTGCCTTCCCTCCAGTTCAAAAAATTCTTTACAGCGGGCCGTTTTTAAAATAGTTCCACCCCTTTGAATAATATTGGCTACTGATCTGGACTCCATTTTTACTATGTCGTCTTCTATCATGCCACTATAACCCCTCAAAATGCCATACATATCCAGTCCGTGGTAAAGTCCCGTGCGTACTACTGCCCGGATGGCTGCATTCATGCCCGGCGAATCTCCGCCAGAAGTTAGCACGCCGATACTCGTGATTTTTCTTTGCTCGCTCATTAATTTAAAACAGTCGGTTTTTGTTTAAAAAATTTTAAACATATAGCAGTAAACGTTCAATTTTTTCTATCTAATCGTAAAGCTAAGTCCCAAAAATAAGGATTTGATCCCATACGGCAAGATTAAGACAATCCATTAATAATTTGTATCCGGGCGCCAACTAATTTGATGTTTTTAGTCACAATAAACGATGTTGATCATATAAAAATGCGGTAACGATTTGATAACATGGAGACTTTTATGGTGGCTGTAACGCGGTTAACGAACGCCTGTTGTTCATATATCCCGTCCGGGGCCGGTAACAGGTGCAATAAAAGAAAAGCATTCGCTAATATTGCCGGTGCAATAGAAAAAACTATTGTTGTATTACATGAAGCATGTTCTGATTACAGGCGCCAACGGATTTTTGGGCCAGCACCTGGTAAACCTGTTGCTACAAAAAAAATATTCAGTAATTGCCGTTGCAAAAGGCAGCAGCCGGCTTCCTTTTGAGGCTTCGGATAATTTCAGGTATTACGATATTGATATTACCAACGACTTTCTGCTGCACAGTGTGCTGGAAAAGGAAAAACCGCACACCATTGTACATGCGGCTGCCATGACCCAGGCCGATGAATGCCAGGTAAACCAGGCGGAATGTGAAGCCATCAATGTTCGGGCTACCGCGCAGTTGCTGCTAAGCGCTGAAGCATACAGCCGGCATTTTATTTATGTATCTACAGATTTTGTTTTTGACGGAGAAAGAGGCGATTACAATGAAGAAGATGCGATGAACCCGGTAAACTGGTATGGGTTTACCAAAATGCAGGCCGAAAGCATTGTTGAAACCAGTGAACTGCCTTTTGCCATTGTACGCACCTGCCTGGTGTATGGTAACACGTTAACGGGTACACGAAATAATATTGTTAACTGGGTAAAGGATAGTTTGCTGGCAAAAAAACAAATAAAAGTTGTAACCGACCAATGGCGTACACCCACGTACGTAGAAGATTTGGCAAAAGGTATCTTATTGGTCATTGAAAAGCAGGCAACCGGTATTTATCATATTTCCGGTAAGGAAAAACTAACGCCCTACCACATGGCATTACAAACCGCCGCTTTTTGCCGGCTGGATAGTTCATTGATTGAAAAAGTGGATGCGGCCAGTTTTTCCCAACCCGCCAAACGGCCGCCAAAAACAGGTTTTGATATCAGCAAAGCCATAAAGGAACTGGGTTATGAGCCAATGACATTCAAAGAGGGACTGGTAAAGATGCTGGGTGGTTGACCATTGACCATTGGCCATTGACCATTGACAGTTGACCATTGTCGATTGTCGATGGTCAATGGTCAATCGTCAGGGCCCGTCATTCAATTCAATAAAATTTAAACGTAGCTTAGTGCCCATCTAAAATTTTTTTTATGCGCGTTAATAAATACCTGGTAATGCTGATGGTAACAATGACTGGTTTTTGTTCTTTAGCATACCCGCAAGACAGTACTGTTATACCACTCTGGCAAAATGGTGCACCGGGTTTTGAAAGCAAAAAGAATATACCCGAAGATGCAAAGGAATGGTGGGTAAGAAGTATTCACAATCCTTCGCTGGTAGTATATCCTGCACCAGCAAACATTGCTACCGGAGTTGCGGTGGTTATTTGTCCGGGTGGCGGATTTCGCAGTCTTGTATTTAATGCCGAAGGCAGCGATCCCGCCAGGTACCTTAACAGCCTGGGCATCACGGCTTTTGTTCTTAAGTATCGTTTGTTCAGGGCAGATTCCATGTTGTATACAGAGGAAAATCCCAAACAGGATATTTTCCGTGCCATGCGCCTGGTTCGCAGCCGTGCAAAAGAATTCAAAATCGACACCGCAAGAATTGGGGTAATGGGTTTTTCGGCCGGTGGGGAAGTGGCGGGATGGGTTGCCTATCATTACCAGGAAAGCCATGCCCTGAAACCAGACGCGGTGGATGCCTTATCAGCCCGGCCTTCTTTTCAAATATTGATTTATCCCGGCCCGTTGGCTGTACCCGATGCAGTTGCACCCACCGCGCCGCCCACCTTCATGCTGGTATCCAACAACGATGAATGCTGTTCTGAACCGGTGATTAAATTGCTGCAGATGCACCGCAAGGCAAAAGTGCCGGTAGAAGCACATATCTATACAGAAGGCAGTCATGGGTTTAATATGGGGAAGCGTTCTACCTTCAACAGCCTTAAAACCTGGCCCGATAGGCTGACGGATTGGATAAAGGACACCGGAATCCTGAAATAAAATGTGACAAATGTGATGAATGTGAAAATGAGATAAATGGGCTAATGGCCGAACAAAAGACATCAGACATCGTCACATCAGACATCAGACATTAACCAGACATCAGACATTAAAACATGCAACAAATAATCCACATGGCCCTGGTTGTAAAAGACTACGACGAAGCCATTGCATTTTATACGGAAAAAATTGGATTTGAACTGGCAGAAGATACTGTGCTCAGCGAAACAAAACGTTGGGTGCTGGTAAAACCCAGGGGATCTGCAGGGCCCTGCCTTTTACTGGCAAAAGCTGCTACAGAAGAACAAAGCAGCAGGGTGGGGAACCAAACTGGCGGACGCGTTTTTTTATTTCTGCAAACAGATGATTTTTGGAATGATTATAGAAACATGCTGCAGAAAGGCGTTGTTTTTGTACGGGAACCGGCAAACGAACCCTACGGTACCGTGGCCGTATTTAAAGATTTGTATGGTAATTTGTGGGATTTGATTGGGAGGAAGTAGTAATGGCTGATGTCTGATGTGATGATGTCTGATTTCCCTGGCCGGTCATACGCTCACATTTTCACATTCACCACACTTCCACATTTGTCACGTTAGCACATTCATCACATTTACCTCATTTTCACATTTGTCCCACATTTATTATTGATAATTTTGCCGCTAAATCATTTTCATTTTGAGCGCAACGGTTTTCTTTATTACGCCGCCTTTTACACAATTGAATACGCCCTATCCGGCCACGGCTTATTTAAAAGGATTCCTGAACACAAAAAACATCAGCGCTTTTCAGGCCGATTTGGGTATTGAAGTAACCTTGGCGCTTTTTAGCCAAACAGGATTGACAAAATTATTCGCCGGGGTAAATGATCAAATCCCCTTGTCTGAAAATGCAGCGCGCATTTTTGGCCTGCGGGATGACTATATAAACACCATTGATGCTGTTATCTCATTTCTGCAGGGCAGGAATCCAACATTGGCACACCTGCTGGCAAAAAGAGATTTTTTACCGGAGGCAGAACGGTTTAAACAGTCGGATGATCTTAGCTGGGCCTTTGGCAGTATGGGGAAACAGGATATGGCTAAGCACCTGGCTACCATGTACCTGGAAGATTTGTCTGACTTTATTAAAGAAGTGGTGGATGAGCATTTTGGATTTAGCCGTTATGCAGAAAAACTGGGCCGTTCTGCCAGTAGCTTTGACGAATTGTACAGCGCCCTGGGCAAAGCGCCCTCTCATATAGACACTATCCTGACCGATTTACTGCAACAACACATGGCCAGGGTGCAGCCAAAAATGGTGGCCATTTCAGTCCCTTTCCCGGGCAATTTATACAGCGCTTTTCGCTGTGCGCAATGGATAAAAAAGCATTACCCCGAAACAAAAACGGTAATGGGCGGGGGATTTCCCAATACAGAATTGCGCTCACTAAGCGAGGTCAGGGTGTTTGAGTTCTTCGATTTTATTACACTCGATGACGGGGAGGCGCCGGTTGAAAACCTGCTGAAATATATGGAAGGAGCGGTTGACAGTACCGGCCTTAAACGCACTTATCTTTTGCAGCATGGTGCCGTTACTTATATAAATAATCCTGCCATAAAAGACTACCGGCAGGGTGAAGTGGGCACCCCCGATTACAGCGATTTTTTACTGGACTGCTATATTTCAGCCATAGAAGTGGTTAATCCCATGCACAGCCTCTGGAGCGACGGGCGCTGGAATAAACTAACGATGGCGCATGGTTGCTATTGGGGCAAATGCACTTTTTGCGATATTTCACTGGACTATATAAAGTTGTACGAGCCGGTGGCTGCCAGCCTGCTTTGCGACAGGATGGAAACCATCATTGCCCAAACCGGCCAGAATGGTTTTCATTTTGTGGATGAAGCGGCACCGCCCGCGCTGATGCGTGCATTGGCCATCGAAATAATAAAAAGAAAGCTGGTAGTAAGCTGGTGGACCAATATCAGGTTTGAAAAAAGTTTTACCAGGGATATCTGTCTTATACTGAAAGCATCGGGTTGTATTGCGGTATCGGGCGGGCTGGAAGTGGCATCCGATCGTTTGTTGCAACTGATCCAGAAAGGGATTACCGTGGCGCAGGTAGCCAGGGTGAACCGGCATTTTACCGAAGCCGGCATTATGGTACACGCTTACCTGATGTATGGTTTCCCAACGCAAACCGCACAGGAAACCATCGATTCGCTGGAAATGGTGCGGCAACTATTTAAAGCAGGTATTTTGCAATCAGCTTTCTGGCACCAGTTCACCATGACGGCCCATAGCCCTGTTGGACTGGAGCCGGCAAAATTTAACGTACAAAAACAATCTGCCAGTACCGGCAGTTTTGCCAATAACGATATTGAGCACATTGATTCCACAGGTGCGGATCACGCCATGTTTGTGTATGGACTAAAAAAGTCTTTGCACAACTACATGCACGGAATGTGTTTTGATGAACCGTTGCAAAAATGGTTCGATTTTAAAACACCAAAGACTAAAATTGCACCCGACTATATTATTAATTCGCTGAAAGAAGAAGAGCTACCCGTATTTAAACCTGCCGCAAAGATTGTGTGGCTGGGAGGCGCTCCGGTACTGGAATATTTTACCCAATCCAAAAATGGACAGCAGCGTGCAATGGCCACTCTTCGCTTCACTACAAAAAAAGAAACAGGCAAAATTCAACTACCCGCCGAACAGGCCAAATGGCTGGCGGACATGTTGCCGTTATGGTCGCCACTAAATAAGAAATCATTTACATTGCAGGAGGTAATGGAAGGATATGAGGCTGCCGGATTAGAGGATTTTGAACTTTTTTGGGATAATAAACCCATCAGCACCATGTATAAATTTGGCTTGCTGCGGCTTTAATGGTTACTGCCTGTACCAGCATATTACCTGTCAATTTCATTGGGCCTTTTTTCCTGCACCATTACCTTCTCAATTCTTTTATCGGGTATAAACCACATGGCCGCTACTACTACATAGCAGGAAAATCCAAGCCAGTTGTTAACAAAAGCAAGCGTAATGCCAACGGCATATAAAACCAGTGACAAATACCCTTTTTTGTCTTTGCCAATGGCCCGGGCAATGGTAGAACCAGGGCCATGCAGTTTGCGAAGCTGAATAGTTAAAATAGTATATGCCAGCCCGCACAGCAGTAAAACCATTCCGTACAATGCAACGGGCCATGTAGCAAAATGATTTTCACCCATCCAGCCGGTAACAAAAGGAATAATGGACAACCAAAAAAGCAGGTGTACATTGGCCCACAAAACACTGCCATTTACATGCTGGGCGGCATGCATAAGGTGGTGGTGATTGTTCCAGTAAATGGCCACAAAGATAAAGCTCAGTATATAGCTTGTCAGGACCGGCAGCATGGGTTTTAGTAAGTCAAGCGTTTCTCCGTGGGGAACTTTTAATTCCAATACCATAATGGTGATGATGATAGCTATTACGCCATCGCTAAATGCCTCCAGCCTTCCCTTGCCCATAAAAAACTGCTTTAACAGGTTATGATTGAAATGGACGTAATATAATTCAAAATCCCTAAGTTATTTTCTTACCTCACAGTATTACAGAATATGCAGTTGAGTGAAATGCGGCAAAAAAACATAATTGTTACCGGCAAAGAAAACTTTTCGTCACCTAATTGTGTTTTACTTTGCAATCAAATAAAAGCCAATGGCATACAGTTCGCTGGAAGCATGTTTACTGGATTTGGAGAAGAACGGGCAACTGGCCAGGGTAAAGGAAGAAGTAGATCCTTTTCTTGAAATGGCGGCTGTTCACCTTCGTGTGCATGAAGCAGGCGGGCCGGCTTTGTTGTTCGAAAATGTAAAAGGCAGCCGCTTCAGGGCGGCTTCGAATATTTTTGGTACGCTTAACAGAAGCAAATTCATCTTCAGGCACACCCTGGCATTGGTGCAGCAGCTTATTGATTTGAAAAATAACCCCGTAAAAGCGTTTAAGCATCCCATTGATAATTTTGCCGCAGGGCTGGCAGGCATTAAAGCGTTGCCGTTAAAAAATCCTTTAAACAGGCCGGTGCTGGCGCAGCAAATCCAAATAGGCGATATTCCACAGATACAACATTGGCCCAAAGACGGTGGTGCCTTCGTTACATTGCCGCAGGTATATACAGAAGATGCTGATAAGCCGGGTATCATGAATGCCAATCTGGGCATGTACCGCATACAGCTTTCAGGTAATGCGTATGAAAAAAACAAGGAAATTGGCCTGCATTATCAGCTGCATCGCGGAATTGGTGTACACCAGTCCAAAGCAAATGCAAAAGGGTTGCCGCTAAAAGTAAGTGTGTTTGCAGGAGGCCCGCCCGCACACAGCGTGGCGGCTGTGATGCCTTTGCCCGAAGGCATCAGCGAAATGACTTTTGCGGGCGTATTGGCCGGCAGGCGTTTCAGGTATTGTTATGAAGATGGATTCTGTATCAGTACGGATGCAGATTTTGTGATTACAGGCGAGGTACAGCCGGAACAAAATAAACCCGAAGGCCCTTTTGGCGATCACCTCGGTTATTACAGCCTGCAGCACCCGTTTCCGCTGATGAAAGTGCATAAAGTATATGCCAAAAAAAATGCCATCTGGCCATTTACGGTAGTGGGCCGTCCGCCGCAGGAAGACACCAGTTTTGGACAGCTCATTCACGAAATAGCCGGCACTGCCCTGCAACAGGAAATTCCCGGTCTGAAAGAGGTGCATGCGGTGGATGCAGCCGGCGTTCACCCATTGCTGTTAGCTATTGGAAGCGAACGCTACACGCCTTACATGCCGGTGAAACAGCCTGCAGAAATCCTAACCATCGCCAACCATATACTCGGTACCGGACAGTTAAGCCTTGCCAAATTTCTGTTTATTACGGCTGCCGATGAAGCCGGGCTAAATACACATGATATTGAAAATTATTTTCAATATGTGCTGCTGCGCATTAACCTGGCAAGGGATATTCATTTTTATACAAATACCACGATTGATACCCTTGATTATTCCGGTACGTCTATCAACAGCGGCAGCAAAGTGGTACTGGCGGCGTACGGCCCATCGCTAAGAACCCTTGCCACCCAATTACCGGACTTTCTGGACCAGGTGCCAGGTTTTGAAAATGCCCGGTTGGTCATGCCGGGGATAGTGGCCCTGCAGGCAAAAGCCTTCGTAACTTATGAAAAGGCGCAGCAGGAAATGAAGTTACTGGACGAAGCGCTTGCCGAAAAAGATAAAACTATACTGCAGACCCTGCCTTTTATTATTATTTGTGACGATGCCGGATTTGTAGCGGAAAACCTGCGCAATTTTTTGTGGGTTTGTTTTACCAGGTGCAACCCCTCTCACGATGTATACGGCATTGATAGTTTTATTGAAAACAAACACTGGGGATGCCGCGGCCCCCTGGTTTTTGATGCCAGGGTAAAACCACATCATGCGCCACCCGTGGAAAAAGACAGGGCAACAGAAAATAAAATAGAAAGGCTATTCAATAAAGGCGGAAGTTTGTATGGGAAACTGTAAGCTTTGGTACTGGGCTATTAGCTGTTAGTAGCAACGGGTCATTTTCTTTAGCATATTAAGTTATTATTTATTAAAAATATTTTGTGCCTGCGGCCAATGCCTTAGGGCTAAAAAAAAGTAGATGAAAAAAATATCGGTTATTATCTTTCTGGTAGTGGCGGCGTTAAGCGCATCGGCACAAAAAGCGGCGGTTGCTAAAAAGAACGCAAAGGAAAAACAGTCGCCGGTAGTGCTTGAAAACACACTGCTTTGGGAAATCAGCGGCAATCATCTTACCAACCCTTCTTACTTGTTTGGAACGATGCATTTGCTTTGCGCAGCAGACGCACAACTGAGCGATTCCCTGCGGTATGCCATTTCAAATGCAAAACAGATTTATTTTGAAATAGATCTGGACAATATGATGGAGACCCTGGGCGCCATGCGCTACCTGAATATGAACAATAATACCAAACTAAGTGATTTGCTAACGGAAGAAGAATATGCACGTGTAACCGCTTATTTTAAGAAAAATAAAACCATGCTGCCGATGAGTATGATGGAGCGTCTTAAACCTTATTTCATTACATCATTGATTTCGGAAAGCAAATTTCCCTGTGCGGAAAAGGATGGTATGGAGCAGGTAATTATGAAAGAAGCTAAAAAAGATCAAAAACCCATCAATGGGTTGGAGACGGTGCAGTTCCAGGCAAGTGTGTTTGACAGCATTCCGTATAAACGCCAGGCAAAAGATTTGCTGAAGATGATAGACAGTGCCGGCGTAGCAGGCGACAGCAGCGACATACAGCTGATAGAAGTGTATAAAAAGCAGGATTTGAATAAAATGCAGGAACTAACGGCAGACGAAGAGGGGATGCGCGAATTCCTGGATTTACTGTTGTACAACCGCAATGCCAACTGGGTAAAAAAGATGCCCGCCATTATGCGCGATGCACCTGCCTTATTTGCGGTAGGAGCGGGGCACCTGGGCGGCGAAAAAGGAGTTATAAATTTACTGCGCAAATCTGGATTCAACGTAAGGCCAATGAAGCATGTCCCCGGGTTGGAGATGATGGTTAATTAACCATCGGTTATTTAATGAAGCCTACTGCGTTCTTTGCTGTCTTTGCGTGAAACCCGCCGCGTTCGCGTGTGGCTGCAAAGAAAATGCGGCCAGCCCATGTAAAGGCCGGCCGCATTAGATAACCAGTATTTGAATTATTTTAATACAGATAGTTAAGCGCTGTTACATCATTTGAATTAAATGTTCTGTTACCACCATTGGAACAGGCCAGCATCCAGGAATTGGCATCGGGCCCGGAAGGTGTGCCGGGAATTAGAATGGCTCCCACATTGGAAGCACCTTCATTAACGGCAGAACCTCCGCAACTGTAAGAACGATCCATATAATCGGTGTGACGCATACCAATGCAATGGCCAATTTCATGTTGTATTACCGAGCCTACATAATTTACATCTGGATTGCTGCCATATGCAGCAGGATTGGTATTCATTTTTATCGTGCTGTAAGGGCTACCATTATTTGTAGGAAACCCCGATGAGCCAAGTGTTATATACCCACCGCTTGGCCCCTGGTTAAAGCCCCTGATGGTAATAGCAGCAGAACCCGAGGTTACACGCTGAAAATGAAGCTGGAGGTTCAGCGCATTGTACCTTGAAATGGCAAGATCTGCACCCTGTATAAATGCAGTACCCAGGTTGGTCACTTTTATGGTTATCGACCTTGGCAAACCTGTTACCAGGTTGGTAGTCCGGTACTGCTCCGTATTGGCAATACGTAGCAATTTTTGATCGTTAATGCCGCTTAATAATTCATCAGACAAAACAATATCTCCCTCTACCAGGTATCCATCCTCATCTTTGCGTACATTCTGATCACTAAAACCAAGTGCTTTAATTTGTGAAAGTGTTTGGGCTGAGATTTCCTGATCATTAACCGCAACTGTACTTTGCTTCTTACACGAAACAACAAAAATAATCAGGGCGGCTGCAAGCAGCAGGGCAATGTAATTTTTTCTCATGACGGTTGTTTTTTAAGTTTTAATAAATACGGGCGCTGATGGGTAAGCTGCACCAGTATTGTAATTTAATAAGATTTTTGCTCCTTTGAAAAATATTTATTGAAGTGTGTATATATAAACACTTAACAACGTAGATTTTACCCATTTGCCATAAAATGCCGTATTATAAACATAGTAAAATCCCTAAGCCAGAAATTAAAGACAAAATTTTTATAAGCCAATCATATGCAATTTTTTGAATATATTCATATTGATGAAACCGGTATTGCTGCTGGCACTGTATTGTTCCTGTTTTTTTTTGGTGAGCGGCCAGGTTCATCCAAAAGAAAATTTACTGCAAAAATATATAGCCAAAGACCCGGTGGTTTCAACCTGCTGGCTGGTAAAAATTAAAACCGATTCAGTAGATGCCTATTTAATCAATAATCGTGATAGGATAGTAAGACGGCTTTCTCCAACAGATTTCATCATTGCGAAGAACGGCCTGAACAATACATGGTCCAATGCTTTCCTGGTGCCGCCATCTGCAGCCAATAATTACTGGAAATTATCTCCCCGCCTTTCAGCAAGCGATGAACATTTAACAAGCAATGAAAAGGAAATGCATGATTTCTATATTCAGTCCGATGATATACAGGGCATAAAAAAAATAATTTCACGGCAGGCGAAGCCAGTGACAACAGTTGTGTATGAATATGGAGACCTGCTACAACTAAGAACCAATTATGAATTCATAGTCAATGAAATATTAACTAATGAGCATGTACATTTTATTGATATGATTGCTCAGCCGCCAAAAGAAGAAGTTAATCTTGCAGGGTTCGACAACAGCCTCAATAAAGTAAACTTGCTGCATTACACGTATCCCGCTATGGACGGGAAAAACACCGTTGTTTCTGTAAAAGAAAACAGGCCCGATACTGCAGATATTGATTTTAAAGGAAGATACCTTTCCACCACCGCTGCCAGCAATATCCTGTCAACACATGCTACCATCATGTCTACCATTATTGCCGGAGGAGGAAACAGTTTTTATACAGCCAGGGGAGTAGCGCCTGCCGGGCGCATCAGTTCTTCTTCGTTTGCTGTTTTACTGCCCGACAGTGATGTCTTTTACCAGCGGTACCAGGTAACTGTGCAAAACCATTCTTATGGAACTGGTATCGAAAATTTCTATGGCGCAGATGCAGCAGCTTATGACGCAAGTGTAAATAGCAATCCTGCCCTGTTGCATGTTTTTTCAAGTGGAAATGCCGGCGACCAGGCAGCTGTTGACGGCCAATATGCTGGTATAAATGGCTTTGCCAACCTTACCGGAAGTTTTAAAATGGCCAAGAATATCATAACAACGGGCTCTGTAGATTCTTTTGGAATAGTCCCCCCGCTCAGTTCAAAAGGCCCCGCCTACGATGGCCGCGTAAAACCCGAGCTGGTTGCGTTTGGAGAAGACGGCAGTTCCGGGGCAGCCGCATTGGTAGCTGGAACGGCCATGGTATTGCAACAGGCGTACAAAGAGCAGCATGCAGGTGTTTTGCCCGATGCGGCCCTGGTAAAAGCTTTTTTACTGAACACAGCAGTTGAGGCAGGTAATAAAGGAATTGATTTCAGCTCCGGTTATGGGAACCTGGATGCTTACCGCGCTGTGACTGCCATGAAACTGGGGCAATTCTTTACGGCCGCCGTTTCGCAGGGACAATCGCAAACATTTACCCTTACCGTTCCAAACGGGTCAACAAACCTGAAAATCTTGCTGGCCTGGACCGATAAACCTGCGGCAGCCAATGCCTACACTGCCCTCGTAAATGATCTTGATCTTACGGTAACGCATACAGCTTCCGCACAACAATGGTTGCCATGGGTGTTGCGTTCATCGGCGGTGAAAGATTCGTTGCAGTTATTGCCTGTACAAAAAAGAGACAGCCTCAATACCGTTGAGCAGGTTACCATTGACGATCCCGCCGGCGGAGATTACAGTATACAAATAAGCGGCTATAACGTCCCTGCAGGCACGCAAAAGTTTTTTATCGTTTACCAATGGGATGCGGCCAATACATTTCAATGGGTATACCCTTCGGGAAAGGATAACCTGCTGCCCGGCAAACAACAGGTGTTGAGATGGCAAAACAATTACAGCGGCAATGGATCGCTGGAATATACATTTGCGGGTTCCGGCACCTGGAAACCGTTAAACAACAACCTTACACTTTCCGGTAACTATACCCAATGGCTGGTACCCGATACAAACGCAGTGGCCATACTGCGGATGACCATCAACGCTAAGCAGTACCTGAGCGATAGCTTTACTATTTCTGCTCCTTTGCAAACAGGGGTTGGTTTTAATTGTCCGGATGCAGCTTTACTCTACTGGAACCGCGGAATAACCAGTAACTATAAAGTATCCCGGCTGGGCGACCAATATATGGAGCAGTTTGTACAAACAACGGACACCGCGGTAATAATAGATAAAGCTGTCAACTCCTCCACCTGGTACAGCGTAGCGCCCCAGCTTTCATATAATAAGACCGGCATCCAAAGCCAGGCATTTGATTACAGCACACAGGGCGTTGATTGCTATATCAAAAGCTTTACCGCCGATCCTGTGGGCAATACTGCCAGTCTTGTCATATCACTGGGTACTACTTTCCGCGTAGTGCGTATGGTAATTGAAAAGGCAGATCGGAATGGTGTATACCAATCCCTGCAAATATTTATGCTGCCCATACAAATGCAATACCATGTTGCGGATAATCATCTTACCAAAGGCGTAAACAGCTATCGCCTGCGCATTGAGCTGGCAACAGGCAATATTATTTACAGCGATGTGGAGATAGTGTATTACCTGGCGGGCGATAAATATATTGTCTATCCTAATCCGGTAAAACGGCAACAGTTGATTACTGTTTTAGCGGAGGAGTTGGGCAACCAGGTGCTGCAGTTGTATAATTCTTTTGGTCAGAAAATAGTGGAGAAGAAGATGACGGATCTTTCCCTGCAAATTGCAACAGGCGCGCTTGCCAAAGGTGTTTATTTCTACATTATCGTTAAAGATGGAAAAAAGGATGCAACCGGGAGAATAATTATTCAGTAATATTTTATTGTCACCCAGGTTGAAGGCTATGGGTCACTTTATGGCATAAAAAAACAGCGTATTGACCGCTGTTTTTTTTATCTCATCAGTATATATAAAAATTATTCTGCCTTTGGCTCATTGGCCGGAGAAGGGGCTGCTGCAGCTGCTGCCGGAGGCGTTTGTGGAGCCTGCGCCTTTAGCGGTCCATGCGGCGTTCCTTCGGGTCTTGGCGGACGAGGTTCTCTCGGTTCGCGCGGTTCTTTCGGCTCTTTAGGCCCCTGTGGTTTATCTGTTTTTTTCTTCTGGCTCTTGGGCGCCCAAATGGCCAGCATTCGTTTACCTTCCATTTTGGGCAAGCTTTCCAGAACACCAAATTCTGCAAGACGTTCGGCAAATTTCAGTATCAATAATTCGCCACGTTCCTTAAACTGGATAGCTCGGCCTTTAAACTGCACGTATGCCTTTACTTTATTACCGTCTTTTAAGAAATTTTCTGCATGTTTTGCCTTGAAATCAAAATCATGATCATCCGTATTGGGCGTAAAACGAATTTCTTTTACTTCAGAGACTTTGCTATTCGCTTTCATCTCTTTTTCCTTCTTCTTCTTCTCGTATAAAAACTTATTATAGTCGATTATTTTACATACCGGCGGATCTGCTTGCGGAGAAATTTCTACCAGGTCAAGCTGCTGATCCTGCGCCATGCGCAATGCTTCCTGGATACTGTATACGCCTACTTCTACGTTATCGCCTACCAACCGTACCTGTGGTACGCGTATCATATGGTTGGTGCGATGTTCCTGCTGTTGTTCTTTTCTGAACCTTGGATTGAAAGCGCCCCTCGGGGGCCTTGGTGGAAATGCCATTTACAAGTTTTAGTTTAAAAATACCGGGAAGAAAGCTGTGAGCTGCCAGCTATTAGCTTTTTCCCGAAGAATTAGTGTTGTTTTATTATTATTAAAGATTCGCGTTAATTAGCGTTAACTAGTGTTGTTGATTCGTGTCCCTTAGTGTTACAAAATTCATTCCCCTTTTCTTTCCCGTATTTCTGCCAGTATTTCTGCCATAAATTCATCTATGCCTTTTACCCCTGCATCTCCCTTACCTTGCCGGCGAACGGCTACTGCATTGTCATTCATCTCTTTTTCGCCTACCACCAGCATATAAGGTACTCTCATTAATTCAGTATCGCGAATTTTTTTTCCAATCTTCTCATTCCGGTCGTCTACCTCTGCACGAATATCAGATTTTTTCAGCTTTTCTGAAATACTTTGTGCATAAGGTAAAAATTTATCGCTGATTGGCAAAATTTTAACCTGAAGGGGGCTTAGCCAAACCGGCAATTTGCCCGCATAGTGTTCCAGCAAAAAGCCTATAAAACGCTCATGGGTCCCCAGGGGGGCGCGGTGTATGATAAGCGGTGTTTCCGGCTGATTGTCCTGGTTGGTATATTCCAGCTTAAAACTGCGGCCCTGTGAAAAATCTACCTGGTTGGTGGCCAGGGTAAACTCGCGGCCGATAACGCTGTAAATCTGCACGTCTATCTTCGGCCCGTAAAAAGCGGCTTCATCCTGCACTTCCACATAAGGTATTTTCGATTCAATCAGCACCTGTCTTACCATTTGCTCCGTCTGTATCCACAATTCAGGCTCATTTACATATTTTTTGCCCAGTTTATCGGGCGAGTGAAGGCTCAGGCGCATCACGTATTTGTCGATGCCAAAAATGCTAAAATACTTCTGGTACATGTCATTTACCGCCCTGAATTCCGATGCAAATTGTTCTTTAGTACAATAAATATGCGCATCGTTCATATGGAGGGCCCTTACACGCATCAATCCAAATAATTCACCACTTTGCTCGTAACGGTAAACAGTACCATATTCTGCCACGCGATAGGGCAGATCGCGATAGCTTTTTGGCTCGGCCGCATATATTTTATGATGGTGCGGGCAGTTCATTGATTTCAGGTAGTATTTCTCTCCGTCCAGTTCCATGGGCGGGTACATACTGTCTGCATAATACGGAAGGTGACCACTGGTAATGTACATGCTCTCTTTGGCAATATGGGGGGTCACCACGCGTTTGTAACCGGCCGCATTTTCTGTTTCCTTTGCCAGTTTCTCCAGTTCTTCAATAATTACGGTGCCGTTGGGCATCCACATGATAAGGCCCTGGCCAACATCATCATCCATAGTATAGATACCCAGCTCTTTACCCAGTTTACGGTGATCTCTTTTCTTTGCCTCTTCCAGCATCAGCAGGTATTCATCCAGGTCTTTTTTAGAGGGGAATGTAATGCCATAAACACGGGTCAGCACCTTGTTTTTTTCGTCGCCCTTCCAGTAAGCCGCCGAAATATTGGTAAGCTTTATTGCTTTAATAGGGCCTGTAGAGGGAATATGCGGGCCGCGGCAGAGATCGGTAAAATTGCCCTGGGTGTAAAAAGTAATGCCACCGTCGTTTAAGTTGCTCAATAAATCAAGCTTGTATTCATCGCCTTTATCGGTGAAGTATTTTACGGCATCGTCTTTGGAAATCTCTTGCCTGACGTATTTATTGTCCTGTTTGGCCAGTTCATTCATCTTTGTTTCCAGCTTGCGCAGGTCTTCTTCTGTCAGTTTGCGGTCGCCCAAATCCATGTCGTAATAGTAACCGTTGTCGAGCGGCGGACCTACCCAAAATTTTACGCCGGGAAACATGCTTTCCACTGCCTCCGCCATTAAGTGTGCAGAAGAATGCCAGAAAGTAGATTTGCCTTCTTTATCGTCCCAGGTCAGCAATTTTAGTGCAGCGTCTTCATTGATGGGCCTTGTAGCGTCCCATACCTGCCCGTTTACCTGGGCCGCCAATACTTTTCTTGCCAGACCCTCGCTAATTGATTTGGCCACCTGAATGGCGGTAGTTCCTTTTTCGTATTCCCGTACTGCCCCGTCGGGGAGTGTAATTTTTATCATCTGCTTGTTTTATTAATGCCCGTATTATTTCTGATTTCGGGATTTAGTGATTTTTTGATTGTTTTGGGCACTAACATAAAGACAAATCTCAAAATCCCTGCATCTCAAAATCAGCAATCTTTTCAGGACGGCAAATTTAACGAAGTCTTGGCAGATAAAGCTTTTGTTTTCAGTGAAATTGCAATGATTTTTTTGAGCAATGAATTTGTAATTTGGATGTATGAGAATAGTTTTTACACTGGCTGTTTTTTTATTTTCGACCCCTATTTTTTCTCAGGATCTTACCGGTATCTGGCGCGGTAATTTTATGTCGGCCGACAATAAAATGTCTGATTTGTTCAACCTGGAAGATCGTTATAAATATGAGGTACAGATTGATCAGCAGGGCAAGGCATTTAGCGGCGTTACCTATTCCTATAAAAAGACCGAGTTTTATGGCAAGGCTTCTTCCAGTGGCACCATAAACCCCAAAACCGGCAAAGTGATTTTACAGGAAATCAAATTGCTGGAACTTAAAATGGCCTCTTCCAGTTATGCATGCTGGATGATTTGTTTTTTGCAATACACAAAAAATGGCGATGAGGAATTCCTTGAGGGCAAATACAGCAGCTACCGCGAAACCGATTCTTCATTTTGCGGAAGGGGAAATGTTTTTCTGCGCAAAGTGGTGACGTCTGATTTCTACAAAGAACCATTCCTGGCCAAAAGGGAAAAAGAAAAAAAGAATGCCATTACAAAAAAAGAAACAACTACCGACTCTTCCTTAACAGCAAAAAAAACGCCCCGGGAAAAAGTACCAGCACCCACAGCCGCGGTTAAAAAACCGGCTGCAAAGCCCGGTGGGGCAACAAAACAACCACTTACAACAGCCATTGCCGGCAACAAGCCGGTTAAAAAGACAGTGAAACCCGAACAGCCGGCCAGCGTAAAGAATAAGGACATAAAAGCCGTACCCCTTGCGCCTGAAATAGCCATTGAAAAAAAGGAACACGATTTCAAAATGAAGGAACCCGCTTTTATTCCGCTGGTCCTGAAAAACCGTGAGAATGAACTGGTGCAAACCATTTCCGTAAACACCAATGAGGTAACCATTAATATCTATGACAACGGTACCATCGATCATGATACCATCTCTGTTTACCTGGATAAAAAATTGGTAATTTCCCACCAGATGCTGACTACCGAGGCCATTACCCTGAAACTGAAATTGGATGAGAGCAATGATTACCACGAGCTGGTAATGGTGGCCGATAACCTGGGCGATATTCCACCCAATACCTCCCTGATGGTGGTAAAAGCGGGTGACAAACAATACGAAGTGCGCATTACCTCTACGGAGCAAAAAAATGCGGTGGTGGTTTTTAAATACGAGAAACCAAAGTAATACAACCGCTCATCCTATTTGGCCATGGGCTTTGGTGGCTAAATAATAATTTGTCTCACATTTATGCCAATGCGCTATTTTATCTTTCTGACCTTTCTGCTAACTGTTTTCATGGGCAATGCCCAGGATTTAAACGGTATATGGAGGGGCAAACTGGTACAATCGCCGGGTGGCTGCTTCCCTGAATACAATATTGAACTACAGATAAATTTTATACCAACCGCCAATACATTAAGTGGTAAGGCATTCGATTACCGCGATACCTCCAAATTTGTAAAGCTGGATTTTATAGGACGCTACAACGGCACCACCAAAAGAATGGTAATTATAGAAAATACTTTGATGGATGTACATATTCCGGAAAGCTGTGTGCCCTGTGTTAAAACCTACGATCTTACCTGGAGTAAATCGGGCAATGAAGAAACACTTACCGGTGAATGCAAAGGCCGTGAATATGGCAGCAACAATGCCTGCCCTTCTTACAAAATTGTGCTGAAACGGGTGGCCAAATCCGATTTTGCAACCGATGTGGAGCAGAGCGCGGATTTGCAGGAGCTGCAAAAAAAATTACGCCTGCAGCCACGGAGCACAGAACTGGTGAAAACAATTATTGTTCCTACTGCAGAAATAAGACTGGATTTTTACGACAATGCCGAAATAGACAATGATACCATTACAGTATTAATGAATGGAAAATTGCTTTTATACCGGCAAATGCTAAAGGCTACGCCGCTTACCCTTACCATTCACGCTTTTCCGTCTACGGATTACGAGCTAATCATGTATGCAGACAACCTTGGGTCCATCCCGCCCAATACGGCATTGCTGGTTATTACGGCCGGTGCAAAAAAATATGAAGTGCGGCTGGCGTCGAGCGAAGAAAAAAGTGCTGCGGTAAAATTCAGGTACGAGGAACCGCCGGGAGAAAAAATTAAAAATTAAAAATTGAAAAGTCAAAATTTAAAAGTAAAAGGTAAAACAAGGAGGCGGCGTCTTTGACTTTTGACTTTTAAATTTTGACTTTTGGCCTTTGACTTTTCACCGAATCGTATCCGAAAATCCCCTTTTCGTCGCAACATTTTGCAAAGGGTATCATTTACCCGGATATCTGTTTAATTTGGCGGTATGAAAGCAGCATGGTATTCAAAAAAATGGGTGATTGTATTATTGCATGTCGCTGCATGGACTTTCTTTTTCTCCCTTCCTTATCTTTTGCGATCGCCCGAAAACGAAAGACCGTCAAAACCGGCCAACGAATCGGACCATGGATTTTATTTTTCCTGGATAATGAATTTTTCCTGGGCGGCTATGTTTTATTTCAACATATTCGTTCTTATTCCACGTTACATTTACAAAAAAAAATACTGGCAATTTGCAGCCGCCCATTTTGTTACTTTCGCCTGTGTGCTGCTGGAAGTATATCTTTTATTCAGCCTGCTTTTTAACCGGTCTCATTACGAAACCCGGACAATATTTTTCAACCTGCTGATCTACGTTTTTATTTTTGCCCTTGGCACCGCCTACCAGTTGATAAAAGACAAAATAAACAGCGATAAGCTGGCCCAGGAAAAGCAAAACGAAGTGCTGAAGACAGAATTATCGTTGCTCCGCTCGCAGGTAAGCCCGCATTTTATGTTCAATGTGCTTAACAATATGGTATCGCTGGCAAGAAAACAATCAGACCTGCTGGAGCCCTCGCTCATAAAGCTGTCTTCACTGATGCGGTACATGCTCTATGAAGCAGACGAGGAAAAAGTATCCATTGAAAAAGAAATGGACTACCTGCAGAGTTATATAGATTTGCAACAGCAGCGGTTTGGAAAAAAAGTGCAGGTAAAAGTGCACATGCATACCATGGACGATCACTACCAACTGGAGCCCATGCTGCTTATTCCCTTTGTGGAGAATGCTTTTAAACACGGTACCGGTATGATAGAAGATGCCCGTATTGATATTGACCTGGAAGCTGAGAAAAATGTATTACAGTTTACCGTAAGCAATAAATACAATTCCGTATCGGCTGAAATTAAAGACAAAACATCCGGTATTGGCCTGGCCAATGTAAAAAGACGGCTAAATTTACTGTATGGAAAAAATCATTCGCTGACGATTTCCACGAATAACAACTGGTTTGTAGTAGTGTTGAAAATCAACCTTAGTTAAAACGCATTGCTGATTTTGGGATGCGGAGATGTTGAGTTTTTTTGGTGCAACCTTCTTATAAATCACAAAATCACGCAATCAAAAAATCAGAAATTCCCTGCAGCTTCACAGATAGACTGGTTAATCTGCGAATCTGTGGCCGGATTGATTCACAAAATCGCTCAATCACAAAATCAGAAATTCTTAGTATGATACAATGCATAGCCATAGATGACGAGCCACTGGCATTGGAACTGCTGGTCGACAACATCAGTAAAGTTCCTTACCTGCACCTGGTAGCTGCCTGCGACAATGCCATGGAGGCAATGAAAATATTACAGGAACAACCCATTGATCTTGTTTTTCTTGATATACAAATGCCGGGGCTTACCGGCCTGCAGTTTATACAAACGCTGAAAGAAAAACCCATGTTTATACTGGTAACAGCCTATGAAAAATATGCATTGGAAGGGTTCGAACTGGAAGTAACCGATTACCTGGTAAAACCGGTATCATTACAGCGTTTTATAAAAGCCTGCAATAAGGCCAACGAGTTATACCAGCTAAAAGCAAAGCCCAAGCAAATCGTTACAGACAGCAATCCGGGCTATTTTTTTGTGCATGTTGACTATAGCCAGCTGAAAGTAGTGTTTGATGACATTGCCTATATTGAAGGACTGAAAGATTATATCAAAATACACCTCAAAAGCAGTTCCAGGCCTATTATTACAAGGATGAGCATGAAGTCGCTGGAAGATTTGTTACCGGCTTCCCTGTTTATCCGTATCCATAAGTCTTATATTGTCTCTGTAAAACATATTACAGCCATCAGAAAAAACAGTGTGTTTATAGAAACGGTAGAATTGCCTGTAGGTGAGAACTACCGGGATATTATCTCCCAGCTTACCGGTAACCAGAACCAGTAATGATTGTTTTATTAGTCCTGTTTGTCGCTACATCTTCCTTTTTCATCTCATTTGATTTTGACCAGCCACGACGGCTATTAATTTTGTGCTGCCTTTTAAGCAAACAATATATTAATCGTATAAAATCAACAAAAATGAAAAAGAAAATTGTAACCCTGCTGGCCTTTGTATTGCTGGCCATTGCCACCACATTTGCAAATGGTAACGATATCAGTAAGGAGGCCCGGGCCGCATTTGCGGTCTCTTTTGCAAAAGCTACCGATGTAAAATGGGAAAAAGAAAACAGTTACTGCAAGGCCTTTTTTACGATGAACGGGCAGTCATTAAGCGCACTGTATGATGAAGAAGGCAGGCTTATTGCCCTTTCACGCAATATCCTTTCTACTGATTTGCCGCTGAACCTGCAGGCTGCATTGGCAAGAAATTTTAGCGGCTACTGGATTACCGACCTGGCAGAGTATGCCGTTGGCAGCGAAACCCTGTACTACCTGACCGTAGAAAACGCTGACCAGAAAACAGTGTATGAAAGCGTAGGTACATACGACTGGTCTTTGTTAAAAAAGACGGCTAAGTAAACGGCTGTTTCGGCGTATGGAGAGGTAGTGTAGCAACCACTCCTCCCTTTTTTGAGAAATTGGTCAAATGGGAATCAATAACTTCGTCCTTATATAATTTTATTAAAATACACTAAAATGAAAAAGATTGTTTCTGGTATATTCTTAACGGCTATCCTGGCCAGTGCTATTGCTGCCAAAGCGCAAACAGCCGATGAGATTGTAAACAAATACATTGATGCTGTTGGCGGCAAAGATAAAATCAAACAAATTACCTCGCTGTACATGGAAGGCACGGTGCAGGTAATGGGGAATGATAACCCAACCAGGGTTACCGTGCTGAATGGCAAAGGCTATAAAACAGAAACCGAATTTAACGGGCAGAAGATGGTGCAATGTTATACCGATAAAGGCGGTTGGGCCATTAACCCAATGGCCGGAGGGGCGGCAGAAGCTATGCCCGATGAAGTATATAAGGCCGGTAAAGAACAAATAGATATCGGCGGAGCGTTATACGATTATGCCGCAAAAGGAAGCACCGTTTCATTATTGGGTAAAGATGATGGCGCGTATAAGATTAAACTGGTTACAAAAGATAAGGACGAAACCACCTATTTTATAGATGCCACTAACTATTATCTTACAAAATTGATAAAGAAAGGGAGTATGATGGGACAGGAGGTTGAAGTGACCATAAAATTGTCTGATTATAAAAAAACAGATATCGGTTACCTGGTGCCGTTTACCATAAGTACAGATCTGGGGCAATTTTCATTATCTACCACTATTACAAAGGCCGAAGTTAATAAGGCCGTTGATGCCGGGGTGTTTGTAATGCCCAGGTAGTCATCCATTTGCTATTCATTCAACAGCTTGATAAGACAGGGTCACCATATGGTGGCTCTTTTTTTTTGCCTGGCGGTGAATGCCTGCCATAATGTGCAATTACTGCAACTTGTTTGGTACAACCGTTTCGTCGCAACATTTTTCCTTATTGTCTCATTTGCCTTAGAAAGACCATTGCCGGCGGGTAGTTTTGTGCCATCAAATAACTTAATTATGAAGAAAATAATCACCCACACGGTAAATCTGCTAATCCTGGTACTAACCTTCAATGCTATTTTAGCACAAGGGCCGGGTGGCTTTCCCGGTGGTGGAGCAGGGGGCGGAGCGAATAACGGCCATATTTATGGTAAAATAACAGACAGCACCGGCAAACCCCTCAGTGATGTATCTGTAGTAGTATTGCAGAACCGCACCGACCCTGCTACCAAAAAGACAAAGGAAATTTTATTAAAAGGGGCCACAACAAAAAGCAATGGCGAGTTTAATTTTGAAGACTTGCCCGCAGGCAGTCCCCTTAAATTAAAAATATCCATCAGCGGGTATAAAAGCACCGAACAGGTCATTTCGTTTAGACCAGTGACGGGGGCGGCTCCATCTTTTGATAAGGATTTGGGCAAAATAAAACTAGCAACAGAAGTTACACAACTGGCAGCGGTGACCGTTACGGCCAATAAGCCGCTGGTAAAATTAGATGCCGACAAAAAGATATTTAACGTAGAAAAGAATATTGTAAGCGCAGGTGGTACAGCGCTGGATGTTATGAAGAATGTGCCTTCAGTAAATGTGGATATTGATGGCAATGTAACCCTCCGTAATGCGGCCCCGCAGCTATATGTAGATGGCAGGCCAACTACTTTAACACTGGACCAGATACCGGCAGATGCCATTGAAAGTGTAGAAGTGATTACCAACCCTTCCGCCAAATACGATGCTTCAGGCGGGGGCGCCGGTATACTGAATATTGTTTTAAAGAAAAACCGTAAGACAGGCTATAACGGCAATGTACGTGTGGGAATTGACAAGCGCGGCGCGGTAAATGGCGGCGGAGATTTCAATGTGCGTCAAAACAAAGTAAACATATCTGCCAGCCTGATGGGCAACCAGATGAAGGGTATTACTACAGGTACCACCGACCGCCTCAATTTGCAGGATGTTCCCCAAACCACCGTATCGCAGAATAATTATAATAAAACCAATGGCGGATTTATTTTTGCCAAACTGGGTGCAGATTATTTTATTACCAACAAGACCACGCTGTCTTTAACCGGTTTTAAAGTACATGGTGAATTCAAACCTTCCGAAACCATCAGCATCATTACAGACAGCCTGTACAATTCCGGCAAAACCTCTGCCAGCAGCGACAGGGTTTCTACCAGCCAGCGTACATTTAACGGGCAGGGCCTTGCATTTGGCCTGAAACATCTTTTTGCAAAAGAAGGCGAAGAACTGACCGCAGATGCGAACTATTTCAGCGGAAGAAGCACCAGCAGCGCTTTTTATACGACCAATTATTATGCGGGCATATCAGGTTCCACCACGTCTACCGACCTGCAGAAAGTGCTGGGCGACGGCAACGATAAAAACCTGGTATTGCAAACAGATTATACCAAACCCATTGGAACAAAAACAAAAATAGAAGCCGGCTTACGGGCCGCACTGCGCAGCAGGATAAACAACAATAATACCTATAACGATTCGGCAAATACCTATGTGTATTCAGCCGCGGCCAGCAGCAATTATAAGAATACAGACAATGTGTACGCAGCGTATCTGACCTATTCATCTGCATTGAAAGATTTCAGCTATAAGCTTGGCCTGCGGGCAGAAAGCTCCAACTATGCAGGAGAATTGATAAACAATGGCGAAAAGTTTAAAAACAGTTATCCCATTAGTTTGTTTCCGTCTGTATTTCTAACACAAAAACTGAAGGATAACCAGCAATTGCAATTAAGCTACAGCCGCAGGATTAACAGACCCAATTTCTTTCAGTTGATTCCTTTTATTGACTACACAGATAAATTAAATATTACAAAGGGTAACCCCGCATTGGTACCGGAGTTTACACAATCGCTTGAATTGTCTTACCTGAAAACATTTAGTGGCAACAATACCCTGCTGGGTTCCCTGTATTACAAACACACCAATAATCTAATAACCCGTTACCTGGATAAGGAAATCAACCCCCTTACCGGCAACGAGGATCTGATCAACACTTATATCAACGCCAACTCCAGTTATTCTGCCGGTGCAGAATTAACCGCCCAGAATTATCTTACCAAATGGTGGGATATATCAACCAATATTAATGTCTACAATTCACAGATAAAAACAGACAGTAATTCGCAAGCTGCTTTATGGAGCTGGTTTGGCAAATTTAACAGTAACTTTAAACTGCCGGCCGACTTTACTATGCAACTGACCGCCACTTACCAGTCTAAAACAAACCTGCCCATAAATACCAACCAGGGTATGGGAGGCCCTCCGTTTGGCCAGTCTCAAAGTTCTTCGCAGGGCTATATAAGTCCTTCATGGGGTGTCGATCTGGCCGTAAAGAAAACCTTTCTTAAAAGCAAGGCCCTGTCTGTTACTTTAAGTATCAACGATATTTTCCGCACCCGGGTTTCAAATCAATATTCTTACAGTGAATATTTTGTACAGCATTATAACCGGCTGCGCGACCCGCAAATGATAAGACTCAATGTAGCCTACCGGTTTGGTAAAATAGATATGTCTTTATTTAAAAGAAAGAATATGAAAGGGGAGCAGGGTGCCGGCGACAGTATGCAGCAATAGCCATATACCTTTCCTGCACCTTTACAATAAAAAACCCATCGCATTGATGGGTTTTTTATTGAATCAATTGCTTCGTAATTTTTTAATAAATGCGGCCACTTTCTTCGCTGTCAAGCAGGCTGTTGGCTACGCTGCTGTCAAAAACCTCTTCTTTGTTGGCGATTACCTGGCGCAATAAATCGTGAATGGTTATAACGCCCTCGAATTTTGAATGATCATATGCCAGCAAATACCTGGTTTTGGAAACATTCATGAAGTTCATACAGTATTCAACGCTGTCGGTGAGGGAAACGATAGGTAATTCGGTGGTCATTACTTCCTCCACCTTGGTACTATCGCTTGAGCGGCCTTTTAGTATTACATTCCGGCTATAGTCCCGCTCGCAAAAAAGGCCCTTGTATTCGCCTTTGTCCATCACGATAAGGTAACTGAGGTTAACCGAATTCAGGAGTGTGAGCGCATCAATTACCAGCGTGCCTGCCTGTACAATGTTAAATGCCTGGGGCTTGCTGGCCAGTATATCTTTTACTATTCTCATACGGGGTATTTTTCTTAAAGTTCGTGTTTTTTATTATAATACAAAATTCCTTCCGGCAAATATAAATTTCCACCATGGGAGCAAAAACCGCTCAAAATTGGCAAGCCCGGCGATTGTGCCTGCCCGGCCCCTTACAATTACCCGGGCAAAATCTGCCGGTCGCCTGAAAAAAAATAGCCAGGGCAATTAAGTAAGTAAACAGGGGGCAAAATGCAATCAAAAAGCGCATAATCTTAGCCGGTAACCGGCCACCGCTTTACGGGGTGCGTGAATAAAAAACGGGCAAACAGTTCAACCTGTTTGTAACCTCTTCAACGGGTATATACAAATTTATAAACTGCTACCGCGCATACAAGCCTGTACAGGTTAATGAACAGCATTATCCGGGCAATCCGTCTTTTTTTTTGGGAAGATGCTGCTATCTGACAGAATTAAAATGATTTTATTAAATCCAAACATGCAGGTCTGCCGTATCTCAATCAGCACTTCAAAAAAATAAATAAAAAAAAGTACAGAAAATGAAAAAAACAAAAATCCTTGTTGCAGCAGCAATAGCTATTGTTATTGGCGGCGGTATCCTATGGGCTGCGGATCACATAGATGCGCCAGCGGTTACAGGACAGGCAACAGACATTACCGACGTGTATGCTTTTAAAGGCGCTAATGCCTCCAGCCGTGTATTTGTGATTAACACGCAGGGCCTTCTTTCTCCTGCTGCTACTTCAACTGCGAAATTTGACGCGGGTACATTAATTCAATTAAACATTGACAATAATAACGACAATGTGGAGGACCTGGTAATACAGGCCATTTATGATGGCACCAATATGAAATTTTATGGCCCCGCCAAACCAGCAGCAACCGGGCTGAAAAGTCAACTGGAAGGTGCTGTTACCGCCAGTGTTGCTGTTACACCCTACACCGCTGCTGTGCCTGTGACTGCCACAGGAACAAACGGTATGCAGGTGTTTGCCGGCCCCCGCGATGATCCTTTTTTCTTTGATTTAAACCAGTTCAAAAAAATAATAGCAGGTACTGCCTCTTCATTTAACAATCCCGGCACAGATGCTTTTGCCGGAACCAATGTCCTGAGTGTTGTAATGGAAGTGCCTGTTTCGCTGTTGAATGCATCCGGTGGAAAGATAAACGTATGGGCAACCACCAAAAAGAAAATCTAACAGTACAACAAAGAATTATTCACTTATCAACATTCAATTTTAAAATTACTATAATGAAAAAGTCGTGTTCAATATTTTTAATAGCGGCGGCGGCGCTTATTACAGCCACTTCCTGTAAAAAAGACAATACTACAGCACCGGCGGCAACGGTTTATTATATGGGTGGCGACCAAATGGCAAGACCGGCAATTAATACCGTATTTGTAGATGCTGCCGCAAAAGATTCCTTTAACAATGCGCTTCCAACACAGATGTCCGGTTTATTTCTTGCTAAATTTAAGGCAAGGCTGGCCGCGCTGAATCCTGGCTATACAACCAATGCGCTTGGTCAAACTGCCGACCAGCTGGCCGGTCTGCTGGTTACCGATGTGCTGAATGTTTCAACAACCGGTACTACCACATTCTTTGATGGCACCAATGTATTAACAGGAAGGGCGTTGGCAGATGATGTGATAGATGTGGAACTTATCCTGTTGTTTGGCGGACCTGATGGTAAATCTAATCCCGGCTTAACAAGTGATCATGTGGGTGCCAACGATAAGGCATTTTTAAGTGCGTTTCCTTACCTGGCAAGTCCCTGGTAGAATTGAATACAACATATAAACAGGCTGGCAACCTTGCCAGCCTGTTTATGCATTTCAGGTTCATTTACGGTTATTTTCACCAATTTAACCTCAATTAAAACAATTAACCAGGCCTCGTTAATAATTTTACGCTGTTGCATAAATGAGAAAGGCGCTACTATACCTGTTTTTGTTTTCTTACACTACAATTGTGTTCAAGCCCTTATATCCTTCCATTGCCGATACCATAGCGCATGTTTTCTGGTATTCCGAACATATGGCTACTGTGCACTACGAACACGGCAAATACCATGTTCACTATGAATACGCGCAGGCCGCCAAAAATAATTATCCGGAAAAAGATACCCATCTCTCCAAGTTAGCATACGGCAGTGAACACCTGGTTACAACAGACGCATATGATATTTGTCTTTCCCCCGTTATTAAAAACAAATTTTTTATAACTTCTTCATACCTGCTTGTCCGGCATCTAAATAATGATTTTCCGCCTCCCAGGACATAGACTTGTTGTGTTTTTGAGTAATACGCATTTGAATTAGTTAACAGCCAAAAGCTGTATGCCCAGACACCGGTTTTATAATGCCGTGTAACCAGGCATGCAACCTGCATATATCAGCATTCTTTTCAGTGCGGGTCAACTTCTGCTGTATTGTTCAGAATTAATACTCATCATGCTATAAAGTCATTATTTTAAATTTAATTGTATGAACTATGTCTATTGCCGCTCGCTTGCGGGAGTATTATTATTTCTTTTCCTGGCAGGTGGTATGCATGCGCAGACTACGATTAAAGGAAAGATTACAGACGCGGCCACCCACCAGCCGCTGGGGGGGATTACTGTAATGCTGTTACCGGGGCATGTTTCCGGGGTTACTGACCAAATGGGCAATTTTCAATTGCGGCAATTAAAAGAAGAAAACAATACCATACAGGTTTCATCGATAGGTTACCAGTCCAAAACCATTTTGTTAACAGAATTGAAGCAGGCAGATAACAATATTATACTGGAACAACGCAGTGTAGAGTTAAATGCCGTTACAATATCATCGCATGGAGGAGATCAGTATAAAATCATCAGCAAAACAGATATTGCCATGCGGGGTGTAAACAATTCGCAGGAAGTGCTGCGGATTATACCGGGCATTGTAATTGGTCAGCACCAGGGTGGTGGCAAGGGCGAACAAATATTCCTGCGCGGGTTTGATGCCGACCATGGCACCGATTTCAGGGAGGATGTGGATGGGTTGCCCATCAATATGGTTTCGCACGCACATGGGCAGGGCTTTGCAGATAGTCATTTTATTATACCCGAAACCATTGAAAGCGTTGATTTTAAAAAAGGGCCCTACACCGCTGCCAAGGGCGATTTCAACACCACCGGATTTGTCGATTTTAACACAAGAAATGCGTTAACCGGCAATTTGGTGAAACTGGAAGGCGGGCAGTTCAACACTTATCGTGCACTGGGTATGTTTAGTTTGCTGGGTGTAAGAGCAAAAGAAAAGCAGCAGTCGTGGTACGTAGCCTCCGAATACCGGTATTCTGATGCCTATTTCGATAATCCGCAGCATTTCAATCGCTTTAACCTGTTTACCAAATACAATGGCCGCATATCAAAACACAGTTTCCTTACCTTATCGGCTACTGCTTTCTGGAGCAAATGGGATGCTTCCGGCCAGATACCCGATCGCGCAGTAGACCAGGGCCTGATTGGTTTTTATGGGGCCATTGATCCCTTTGAAGGCGGCATTACTTACCGCACCAACCTGAATGCACAGGTGCTGACTTCTTTTGCCAATGGCGATTTTTTAAAGAACCAGGTATATTATTCCAACGCTCATTTTGACCTGCATACCAATTTTACCTTCTTCCTGGTTGATACGGTAAATGGCGATGAGATAAGACAAAAAGAGGCCAGGAACATGTTGGGTTATAATGGCAGCTATAACCACGTGTCTTATGCCGGCAATACCAAACTTAGTATGGAAGCCGGTCTGCAAATCAGGCTTGATAAGATCGGCAATTCCGAACTCTCGCATACCGTTGATCGTTATACGCTGCTAAACCGCATCAAACTGGGCGATATTACTGAATTATCTGTTTCTCCTTACCTGGCCGAAACATGTAAATTCAATGAGCATTTCAGTATGAATGCAGGTTTGCGTTTTGATCAATTCTATCATACCTACAACAATAAATTAGCCGGCGATACCACGCTGCCGGGTATTGGTGTATATAAAGCGAATGCAAATACACTTAGCCCCAAACTGAATTTCTATTATTATGTAAATAAAGGGCTGCAGTTTTACCTGACAACGGCCAGGGGATTTCATTCAAACGATACAAGGGCGGTGGTAGTGCAGAAGGGTTACCAGGTGCTGCCCGCTGCGTATGGAAGCGATTTGGGTACAGTGTTTAAACCGGCAGGCAATATAATTATTAACGCTGCGGTATGGTATATCTTTCTGCAACAGGAATTTGTTTATGGTGGCGATGGGGGAGATGTTAGTTTTAATGGAAAGACACGCCGTGCTGGCTTTGATTTTTCAGGCCGTTATGAACCAATCAAATCATTGTACTTTGACCTTGACCTGAATTATGCGCATGGCCGGTCAGTTAATAATCCCAAGGGGCAAAATTATATCCCGCTGGCACCGGTATGGACCAGCAGTGCTGGTATTACCTATACCGGTAAAAATGGCTTTAACGGAAGTTTTAGATACCGCTTTACAGGCGATCGTCCGGCCAATGAAGATTATAGTCTTACTGCAAAGGGATACTTCATAGCTGATGCGGTAGCTAGCTATGCCGGAAATAAATATGAAATTGGCCTGGTAATAAACAATGTATTCAATACCAAATGGAAAGAAACACAATTTGACACCGTAACCCGTTTAAAAGGGGAGGCGCTGCCGGTAGATGAAGTTTGTTTTACACCGGGAACGCCCTTTGCAGCCAAATTGAGTTTTGCGGTTAAGTTTTAATAACATGAAAAAAAATACCTGCTTCAGCGAAATGTATCAGCGTCTTTTTAGAGTGGCAGGCTTTGTGCTTCTTGCTGTATTAACGACACAGCCATTATGGGCACATGCCATTGTTGGTGAGCTGGAAAGAATGTCCCGGACAGACGCAGCCGCTTTATACCTGATGCTGGGCTACAAACATATTCTGCCACTTGGTTTTGATCATATTCTTTTTGTACTGAGCCTTTTCCTGCTCAGCCCTGCTTTAAAACCAGTTTTATGGCAGGCCACCGCTTTTACCATTGCGCATTCGGTAACGCTGGGGCTGGCCATGTATAATGTTGTTAATATATCTGCGGCAATAGTGGAGCCATTGATTGCTTTATCCATTCTTTATGTAGCACTGGAAAATATTTTTTCTCCGCGTCTTAAAACTTCGCGTATTGGCGTAGTGTTTATATTCGGGCTGGTGCATGGACTGGGGTTCGCAGGCGCATTGGGACAATTGGGATTGCCGTCCAATGCATACCTGCTGTCACTTATTATGTTTAATGTGGGTGTGGAACTGGGGCAGCTAACCATTATTCTTTTGGCCTGGTTTTTACTGGCCAGGTGGTTTGGCAATAAACCTTATTACAGGAAAGCAATCGTAATTCCTTTGTCGGCAACCATTGCGCTGGTGGCTGCCTGCTGGACCGTACAAAGGCTATTTTTCTGAACCTTGAGGCACGAATCTATATTCATTATTGGACTATTTTATTGGGATAGCTTTTGTGCCGGCCGGTCAGATGCTTCGTTCCTCAGCATGACAAAACGATGCTTCGTTCATTAACGCGACAAAACGATGCTTATGTTATCCAGACGCTCTTTGTCGTCCCGACGACGGAGGGATCTGCGATGGGTACAACAACAATTTCAGGCCACGAATCTATATTTATTATTGGACTGTTTTATTGGGATAGCTTTTGTGCCAGCCGCCCGGCTGCTTCAATCTATTGCACCAGCTTCTCCAAATCAACCACCATACCCGGGCTAAGATCGTATTTATTTTTCCAGGCTTCTTTAAAAAACGCCTGCGCATTATAACCTTTGCCAAGTCCCTGCATCAATTTGCCCATCCAGTACAACTCCAACCCTTCCAGTGGTTTGCCAGATATGGATTGTTGATATATTTTGTACGCTTCGTTTTTTTTGTTGGCAGTAAACAGGCTCCATGCATACCATGCATTTGTTTGCGGAGTGGAGCGGTTTTGTAATTCCCGTTGGGCAATATCGACTGCTTTACCCGGGCAATGTAATATGCCGGTATATAATTCTATTAGGTATTTATTGTACATATTGCCATATACGCCAGCTGTTGAAGATTCAACAAAGGACCGGGCATAACTGGTTGCTGCCAGGCTATCGCCGCGTTGTTGTGCCACCTGGTATAGTTTAAAAAGCGGATCGGGTAATTTGTATTTTGAATGTACAAATTCAAATAGTTGCTGCGCCAGGCTAACATTTTTATCATGCACCAGCGCAACCCAGCCAATGCCGGTAATGCTATGAAAGTCGCCACTGTTCATTTTGATGCATTGCTTGTATATGTCGTATGCCTGTTGTAGTTTGCCTGCATGCATGTATAGATCGGCAGCATTGGCCAGCGCCGCATTGACCAGGTAGGCAGATGATTCAGCCTTTGATGCGGCGTGCAGCATTGATTGTACAGCGCTGTCCATTTGCCCATTCAGGTGGTCAAGTTTGGATTTCCGGAAATAATACCCGTAATCTGCAAACGGTTTTAATTGCTTTACGTACGACGCAGCATCGCTATGCCTGCCCAGCTCAAAATCAACATCAAAGGAAGCGGTAAGCGATTCGTATTTTTTTAAACCTGCCTTTCTTGCTTTTTCAAGATAATCGCCGGCCCGGGTAAACTGGTGTTGCAAAATGGCATAGCTGCAAAGCGCAAGATTGGGCGATGCTTCTTTTTCATTGTAAGCAGCATTTACCCGTTGCATGGTACTGTCTGCTATTTTTATATCTCTTATGTCGCCAAACTGGTGAAAGCGGCTAATCAGCGATGATGCATATTTTGATTCATTGACAATGCCGGTGGACGCCGGATTTATCCTGTTTTTCCAGAAAATAATTTCGTCTGCCGTTGCATGTATTGAAGCAGGGGGCCTGTAGTGTTCTATAAGACTGTCTGTAAATGTTTGGTCAACAATTTTTCCCGCTTCATTTTTGCAGGAGGCTAACAGAATGATCAGGGCCGTGCCGCTGAGGATGGATTTCACCTGGTATATTTTGGAAATATACGTAGGAAGAAGCGTATCAGATGTTACGCCTGCGGCAGTTTATGATGTGGCCAATAGGCCCGGAAACAATACAATATTTAATCAATTGACTGTATGATCATGCCTGAACATAGCTGCATAATTCAAGGCTACAGGTATGCCGGCCTGGGGGGTAAGTATCATTGAAGTGGTTGCAAAGCTCATGGTAGTATTACCGGTTAAAGATTTCAGGATATCTGCTATAATATAAATATTGGGTGCTTGACCGGTTTTTACTTTTGCAATGCCGTTTGACGTTAAATCCAGCGAAATTGTTTTAATGTTATTGGGCGTAGCGGAGGTAACGCCGCCATATCCGCCGATATAATACAGGAAACCATTCCCGCTATTGCTAATGACGGGCGAATATCCTTCCATTTTAAAGAAAATATACCCATTGTTTTGATCCCAGTACATATCAGAAGCGGTGCTTCTTGGATCCAGTACGCCGGTCCGTTTACTAATGTCCATAGTGCTTCTAAGGCTATCTACGCCAACAATAAATTTCAATGTTTTATATTCTCCTTCCGGAACATTCATCACCGGTTGACGGGTAGTAGCATCATTTTCATCTATCAGAAAATAACAACTGTCCTGCGGCACGGTATAAACGGTGCCATCGGTACGGGTTAACACAAAATTGCTGACATAATATTTTAGTCTTGACACTTTGAAACTTTCACCGGCGGCATTGGTATAGAAGCCTGTACTTAACTGCAGGTCCGAAGTGCCGGCAATATTGTCAAATTCTACAGACAGGGGTGCTTTTACCGCCGGGTTGTAAGTGTCAGAGGGACTATCATTTTTTTTGCAGGAGGTAAATGCAATGGCGGCAAGTGCTATTAAACTAAGTATTTTTTTCATATGATGTATGCTATCGGTTTTTATTTGCACATAAACGATAAGAAAATCATCCTGGTAGTAAAGTTAACGCAGAATGTTGAAACGAATTGCATTAGCTGGTGCCGGCCAGCACGTCTGCAAGATGCAGGGTGGCCAGGTTAATGTTTTTATGTTTTATATAACCATTAATATGCATAAGACAGGAAATATCAGTTGAAATAATGTACTGCGCGCCGGTAGCAAGTGCATGATTTACCTTCTGTTCTGCCATGGCAATAGAAATGGGTTCAAATTTCACTGCAAAAGTGCCGCCAAACCCGCAACAGGTTTCCACATCATTCATCTCCACCAGTTCAAGGCCTTTTACCTGCTGCAATAGTTTACGTGGTTCTTGTTTTATTTTGCATTCGCGCAGGGCTGCGCAGGAATCGTGATAAGTTGCCTTGCCGTGCAATACCGCTCCCAAATCTTCCTTGTGCAAAACATTGACAAGAAAATCAGACAGCTCAAATGTTCTTTTCTGCAGATCTTTCACATCATTGTGAAGAGAAGAATTATCGAACAATTTCGGAATATAATTTCTCACAAACCCCACACAACTGGCGCTGGGGGCAACAATATAGTCTGTACCGCCAAAATCTTTGATGAACTTGCTGCATACCTGTTTGGCATCGTCCCAAAAACCGGCATTAAAAGCAGGTTGCCCGCAACAGGTTTGGTTGGTATTGTATTGAACGGTACAGCCTGCTTTCTCCAGCACTTTTACCATATTGAACGCCGTTTGCGGGTACAACTGGTCTACAAAACAGGGTATGAATAATTGTACGTTCAATTTTACTGGTATATAGTATTTAGTACTGAGTATTAAGACAGACAACCTGCAATTTAACAGCAATAAATTATTTATGGCTTTTTAAACGATTGCTGCAGCGTTATCATCTTAACCGCAGTAATAGCTGCTTCTTCACCTTTATGCCCATGTATGCCCCCCGTTCTTTCATCTGCCTGCAGCTGCGTGTCGAGGGTAAGGACGCCAAAAATAGTAGGCACGGGCAATTGCAGGTTTAACTGTACTACACCATCGGTTACCGCTTTGGATACATATTCAAAATGCGGTGTGCCACCACGCAATACACAGCCCAGGGCAATAAATGCATGGGGCTCCTGTTTGGTGCCCTTTGCCTGGCTCCAATAACTTTTTACAGCGAAGGGAATTTCAAATGCGCCCGGCACGGTAATGATTTTTATCTTTTTTACCTGATGGGCCGCCAGTATACGGGTACAACCTTCTTCCAATTTATCAATGATACCTGCATTCCATTCTGTGCGCACAATAACAACACAGGCACCCTTTGGTAGAGTGCCTGTTGTATTTTCTAATAATTTGCTGTTACTAACTTCGGCCATAGTATTATTTCAACTTGGTATGAATTTGTTTTAACGAAGGCCTATTAGATTGCAGTGCTGCAAATGCTGCCCGGCAAACCTTATAGGTCCTGGCTGGCGACAAGTTAATTGACGCTACCCAGCCTGCCCAGGTATTTATCAATATCATATTCCCTGTACTGGGGATATTTTTCTTTAATCAGCTTGTACATTTCTATGGCATCTTTTGTTTTGCCCATGCTTTCCAGCAGGTAGCCGGCGCGGAACAAATACTGCGGGCTATAGAAATCATCTTTCTCAAAAATGCTGCCGGCTTCCTTGTATAATTTAACTGCTTCGTCTTTTTTATCCATTTCTGAATCGGCATCGGCCATCATTGCTTTGGCCCTTGCTTTTACCAATGGCTCGCTGGTAGTAAATTCTTCCAGTTGTTTTACCGCATTCTTAAAATCGCCCATAGTAAGGTAGCAACTGCCGGCATAAAAATGGGCCAGGTTGGCGGCCTTGGTACCGCTGTATTTGCTGATGATTTTTAGAAAACCCGGATTAAGATTATCGCCTTCCAGTGCCAGTTTTACAGAGTCGGCACGGTAAAATTCTTCCGCATAGCGCATGGCTTCAGATGCCTTTTTCTCGTTGGGGCCCGATATGAGGGTGTTATAGGCAAATATTCCGCCTCCAACAATAATAATAGCGGCCAGGGCAATCAAAATTTGTTTGCTGTACTGGTTCCAGAAACCGGTTACTCTTTCAACGGGATCTTTTTCTTCTGATACCGGTAATTTATTCTTGTCTGTCATGATATAAGAACTGTATTTATTTAATGTTTGATTGTTTAATGGGAAACAGGCGGTTAATCAACGATAAAAGGATAGTGTTCGTCTACATATACATCCTTTAATAATTCATCATCATTTGGCCAGGGGCTTTCTTCTGCAAATTTTACCGATTCAGCAATGGTATCTTCAATCCGTTTATTAATAACATCCAGGTCGGCCTGGGTGGCAAATTTATTTTTAAGAATGGTAGCCTGTACCTGCATAATGGGGTCGCGTTGCTTGTATTCTTCCACCTCTTCTTTGGTGCGGTATTTCTGCGGGTCAGAAATGGAGTGGCCTTTATAACGGTAGGTCTTTATTTCCAGCAGGGTGGGGCCTCCGCCTTCGCGGCCTCTTTTAACGGCGCGGGCCATCGCTTCATGAACGGCTTCGCAGCTCATGCCGTCTACAGAATCTGCCGGCATTTCAAAGGCATCGGCCAGTTTGTAAATATCATGGACATTGGAAGTACGCTCTACCGAGGTACCCATTGCATAGTTGTTGTTTTCGCAAATAAAAATAACCGGCAATTTCCATGTCATGGCAATATTGAACACCTCGTTTACCATACCCTGGCGGGCAGCGCCATCGCCAAAAAAGGTAACGCTTACATTGTCGGTGCCCTTGTATTTTTCAGCAAAAGCAAGCCCGGCGCCGGTGCCAATCTGCGCACCTACAATGCCATGACCGCCAAAAAAGGCAACATCCTTTCCAAAAAAGTGCATACTGCCGCCTTTACCCTTGGCGCAACCCGTGGCTTTTCCATACAATTCGGCCATACAACTGTTGGCACTTACGCCTTTTGCCAGGGCAAGACCATGATCGCGGTAGCCGGTAATAAAAGGATCCATTTGCTGGGTGGCTGTCATACAACCCGCTGCTATGGCTTCCTGGCCAATATAGGCATGAAAGAAGCCCCTGATTTTGCCTTCCATTTTGTATTTCTCTTCCGCCATTAGCTCAAACTGGCGTATCAACTGCATTAATTCGTACCAGTACAGGTAGGTTTCTTTTGAGAATTTTGTAGCCACGGTTAGTTGCAATTTTAAGGTGGCAAAGATAGGGGTTTATGGTTTTTAGTTCAATAGTTTGTAATTCTTTTATTAGCAGTTTCTTAGGTTTTTTATAGCGCCCGGTTTCCGGCAGGGAATTCACGGACGGCTAACCATTTAAACACTGTTCCATACCCAATTTATGCTGGTTTATTATCCAGTTAACCCGGCTGCGTGTACTATTTTCCACAGCCCAAAACTTATCCCCGTTTCAATTCCGGGGCATATTTTTTGACCAGATATTCTAAACGATTTCCCATGCTTGCAAATCTCCAAAACAACGCTGTTTCGCTGTTGGGCGACATTAATATTTTTTTAAAGAATGAGGCTGAAATAATCACAGATTTTAAAACCCGTATCATAAACGCAGCAAAAGAATTGGACAACCTGCAGGCGGCCGCCCATATTAGCTACAACCGCATTATCAACAAAATGAACGACGCCGAATGCATGGCTTTTTTATCTGATCGCTCATTATTTATGGAAGAAAACTATTAGCTGTCTATTTAAAATTTTGCATTTTAAATTTTGAATGGTTCTGCCAATTCAAAATTTATAATTTAAAATTCAAAATAATACTCAAAAGATGTATTTTAAATTTTGAATGGCCGCTGCGGAACTATTTTAAATTTTTTATTTTGAATTTTGAATGGACGCTATTAATTCAAAATTTATAATTCAAAATTCAAAATAATTTGTTCTGTTAATTCAAAATTTATAATTTAAAATTCAAAATAATCTTACTCCAATCACTGTCTCTTCTACATTTTAAAAACTATCCACAGGCATCTTTTACTTTTAGCGAAAGGATAGTGGGTATTTGTGGCAGCAATGGCATAGGCAAAACCAATCTGCTGGACGCCATTCACTACCTGTGTTTTACAAAAAGTTATTTTGGCAAAACCGATTCACAGCATGTGCTGAATGGCGCGCAGGGCTTCCGGATTTCGGGAAAAATAAATGCAGGCGGGCCCCGGCATGAGACCGAACTGGTTTGCATATTGCGTGAAACAGGCAAAAAGGAATTTTTAATAGATGGCGAAGCCTATGAAAAGTTCGCCCGGCATATCGGAAAATTTCCCTGCGTTTTTATTGCGCCCGATGATGTACAAATCATTACAGGCACCAGCGAGGAACGCCGGCGGTTTACAGATGCACTGCTTTGCCAGCTGGATGCACAATACCTGCAACACCTTATCAATTATAATAAAATCCTGCAGCAACGAAACGGGTATCTAAAAAGTCTTGCAGCATCAAAGATGGCAGACAGCCAGTTGCTGGATGTGTACGACCGGCAGCTGACTGTTCATGGAAATTATGTATTTGAACAACGTACCCTGTTTCTGAAACAGCTGGTGCCACTGGTGAAATCATTCTATGAAAAGATAGCAGGTGTAAATGAAGAGGTGAACATTGTATATGAAAGTCCGTTATTAACGGCTTCACTGGAAGTGTTGCTGAAACAATACCGTGACAAGGATTTGCTGCTGCAACGCACCACACAGGGTATTCACCGCGATGATTTACAATTTAGTTTAAATGATCAGTCTTTTAAATCCATTGCATCGCAGGGACAGCGCAAGAGTTTGTTGTTTGCATTAAAGCTGGCCGAGTTTGATATACTAAAAGAAAACAAGGGCTTTGCGCCATTTTTGTTGCTGGACGATGTATTTGAGAAACTTGACAGGCAGCGTATGCACAACCTGCTGAATTGGGTGTGTGTAAAAAACAGCGGACAGGTATTTATTACCGATACCCACAAAGACAGGCTTGAAACGGCACTGAGTGATTTGGCACAGCCATTCCAGGTAATTGAATTGGGAAGTAATTTTTGATTGTGGGATTGTGGGATTTGGTGATTGACGCGCGGATAAATCTCCAAGTCCCGAAATCAGCAATTTTCCTTGTACCTTAGCATTATGAGTGAATATTCCATTGGCGATGCAATGAAAAAATTCCTGCGGGGCAGCAGGTTAAATGGCGATATACAGGCCATGCAGATAACAGATATCTGGGAGAAACTAATGGGAAAGACGATTGCCAAATATACCGACAGTATAAAAATTTACGGCAATAAATTATACATCAGCACCAAAGTTGCGCCGCTTAAACAGGAGCTGCTGTTTCAGAAAGACAATATTATACTGCGCGTAAATGAAGCATTAAAGGACAATGTAATAAAAGAAGTTATTATTAATTAACGCATGGCAGCTTATTTCAGCCTTACTCTTGGATCAATGATGCCGTAGAGCGTATCTGCCAGTATGTTTATCAAAATAAAAAAAGCCGAAGACACCAATACCGATCCCATTACAACAGGAAAATCCAGTTTTTCAAGAGCATCCACTGTTATTTTGCCAATACCTTTCCAGCCAAAAATATATTCCACAAAAAAAGCGCCCGCCAGTAATTCGGCAAACCAACCGGTAATGGCTGTAATTACCGGGTTAAGTGCGTTGCGCAATGCATGTTTCCAGATAACTTTATTTGCACTTAATCCTTTGGCGTAAGCCGTTCTTATATAATCCTGGTTCAGTGTATCCAGCATGGTACTGCGTGTAAGCTGGCTAATGATGGCCAGGGGCCTTATGCCCAGCGTTATGGCAGGCAGGATAAGGTTGGCAATAGTTATATGTCTTTCGCCGGTGGTCTCATCCAGGTCGAACCAACTGCCCGCCATATGCAAACCGGTATAACTGCTCAGTACGAATCCGAATACATAGGCAATAATGATTCCCATAAAAAACGAAGGCGCCGAAATGCCAATGATACCGGCAAAAATGGATGAAGTATCTATCCAGGTGCCTTTTTTAACGGCCGCTGCAACACCCAGCACAATGCCCAGTACTACTGCAAAAGCCATGGCCGCAACGGCCAGCAGCAGGGTGCCGGGCAATGCTTCCATTAAAACACTCCATACCTCTTTTTTGGTTTGATAGGAGCGCCGCAGGTAAGGCGTTTTGATAACGAACTTTGTACCGGCACCAATAGCAATACCCCTTATTTTCTTTTGCGTTATTTCTTCTTTTGTGTAGATACTAAATGGAGAAACATCGTTTACGTAAAAAACAAACTGTTTCCATTTGGGCTGATCCAGGTATAATTCCTTACGGATGTTTTCCTGGGTGGCTGCATCGGCCCTTTGTCCAAGGATTAATCTGGAGGGGTCGCCAAAACCCTGGAAAAGAAAGAATACCAATACCACCACACCTGCCATCACCAGCAGCCCATAGAATAACTTTCTTGTGATATAACCGAGCAAGTAGTAAGTTTTAAGTGGTAAGTAGTAAGTTTTAAGTAATAAGTTGTATGTAATGAGTATTAGGTGCTGCGCTGACTTACCACTTACCACCTATTACTTACAACTTCATAGTTCCTGAGCGCCGCGCCGACTTATTACCTACAACTTATTACTTATAACTTTTATGACTTCATAAGCTTTTGAAAAGTCTGCATAGGCCCATTTATGCTGTATTGTTCCATCTTTTAGCAAATATAAAGTGGGGTTGGCCCTTGCAGCTGTTTTAATGGCCACCGCATCGCACATAAAACTCACCGGTGTATCTTTCGTTGCCAGTGTATATTCATTGGCTACCTCCCTGGTATTGGTGATTAGATACAGGGGGATGACTTTGGATTTGGCGTATTCAATAATCAATCTCAGCTGCTGGTTTTCTTTGGTTTCAAAACGGCTGTCCATTTTATCTTTCACAAAAAGAAAGAGGGCTGCTCCCTTTTGTTCAAGAATGGCCTGCGTACTGTCGGTGCCACTAAGGCTGGTTAGTACAAAATCTTTTATCGCAGGTTGTGCGTTGCCTTCCCGAATCAGTTTGTCGTACCGCTTTACAAAGTGATAAAGTGAATCATCAAAATCGTCGGGGAATTTATCTGAGGTAAATTCAACCTGTTTGCCCTGTTTATTGTATACAAACGTGATGACGGTACTGTCTGCAACCGCCCCCGGCGGCACTTTCATTTGCTGCTGTATATTCCTGCCAACCTTGTAGGGCAGGCAATCTACAACAGGTAAATGCTTAAACACATAACCCTGCAGGGCAAAGGAAAACAATACTGTAAGCATCAATATTCTGCCGCAGGTTTTTGCTGTAAATAGAGGCTGTACCTGGTTGCGGTAAATAAAAATAAACACAATGAGTGCAGTCAGTATCAGATCCTTGGTAAATGATTGCGTGGCAGTAAGCGGAATACAATCCCCAAAACAACCACATGTTCTGATCTTGCCCGATAAGACCGCGTAGCCCGTAAGAAATGTAAAAAAGATGATAAGCAGCAAAAGCAGCCAGCTAAACAATTTCATACGCCAGCCCAGCAATACGGCCACACCCGCGATGATTTCAAAAGCAATCATGAGTATGGAAAAAGAGAGACTGAAATCATTGAGAAAACTCCATCCCCATACCTCAAAAAATTCCTGCATTTTATAACTGAGTCCCAGTGGGTCATTCGCTTTTACCAGGCCGGAGAAAATGAATAATATCCCGACTATAATTCTTGCTATATTAACCAGTTGTTTCATGCTATTTCTAAGAAGTTAAAAGAAAAATAATTTGTTCAATTGCTGATTTCGGGATGTAGTGATTTTGAGATTTCTTTTAACGAGGCCGCAAGGAAAATCACAATATCCCAAAATCTCAATATCAGCAATTTCATCGCACTTCACTGTTTCCCTTCTTCAATCAATATCAGCGCAAATGCCGCATAATTTATGATATCATAATAATTGGCATCAATGCCTTCGCTGATGGTGGTCTTGCCATCGTTGCCAATAATTTGTTTTATGCGCAACAGCTTGGATAAAATAAGATCAGTAAAGCTCTCCTGGCTCATGTCGCGCCAGGCTTCGCCATAGTCGTGGTTCTTATCCTGCATCAATGCCTTGGCGCTGGCGGCCTCCCTGTTATACAGCAATATGGCCTCAGCAGCGGGTAACTCTTCTGTTTCGTCTTTTTTTAATGACAATTGTATGTTGCCGATAATAGCATAGTTAAGAATGCCTTTGAATTCTGACGCTATATCGTCGTCAATTTTTTGCAGGCGGTTTTCCTGAATGGTACGTATGCGTTTGGCTTTTATGAAAATCTGGTCTACAATAGAGATGGTTCTCAGCACGCGCCACGATGTGCCATAGTCATTTGTTTTCTTAATAAATATATCCCGGCAGCTTTCTATTACTGCATCAAATTGCTGGTTGGTATTGCTCATCTGTTATTAATGAAAATTATTCCTCAACTTTAGCTTTCAAAAATAACAATATCAGGCCAATGTTTACACTGAATTGCAAAGGAAGATTAATAGTGGCGGAAAGGCCGTTGGTAATGGGTATCATTAATATTACCCCCGACTCGTTTTACAAGGGCAGCCGGATAAGCGAAACCGATGCGGTTTTACACAAAGCGGAACAAATGCTGCGGGATGGCGCTGCTATACTGGATATTGGCGGCCAAAGTACGCGGCCGGGCAGCGATTTAATAAGTGAGGAAGAAGAACTGAAAAGGGTTATTGGCCCTATCGACCTGCTGCACCAGCAATTACCCGAAGCCGTTATTTCTATAGATACTTTCTATTCAAGAGTGGCGGTGGCTGCGGTGGCGGCAGGCGCTTCCATTGTAAATGATATCAGCGGGGGAGCAATGGATGCCGGTATGCTACCGGTGGTGGGTGGTTTGCAGACACCTTTTATCTGTATGCATATGAAAGGGACGCCCCAGACCATGCAGCAATTTGCGGTGTACGACAATATTGTTAAAGAAATACTGGATTATTTTATTGAAAAAATTGCAGCCTGTCAAAAAGCAGGTATCAATGATGTGATAATTGATCCCGGGTTTGGATTTGCAAAAACGACTGACCAGAATTTTGCACTGCTTAAAGACCTTTCTGTACTTAAGATACTGGAAAAACCCATCCTGGCCGGGCTTTCGCGCAAGGGCGCCATTTATAAAACGCTGGGCACATCGGCCGGACAGGCACTGAATGGTACTACCGTGCTCAATACACTTGCATTGCAAAACGGGGCCGGCATTTTAAGGGTGCACGATGTAAAAGAAGCCGTAGAAGCGGTGACGCTGTTTGAAGCGTATCAAAATTCATGAGATTGCTGATTGTGATTTAAACTTTGCCAAAGCTTGAGCGTCCCGTAGACGATCTTTGGCAAAGTTTCATCGTACCGAACAAATGTAATAATCCCGCAATCGCACAATCAGCAATAAAAAAGCCTGTTCAGCAATGAACAGGCTTTTTTAGCATGTAATGGCTTATTAATTACCAGCTTTCTTCTGCTGCTGTTGTTTTTGTTGTTGCTCTCTCATTTGTTTTTCCATTTGCTCTCTTATTTGCGGAGGCAGTTGTTGCTGCTGGGGTGGGGCAGGCTGTGTATCGCTTACATCCACCACATCAATGTCAAATATCAAAGCTTCATTGGGTTTAAATGAAGAACCCTGGGGCGGATTTTTTCCGTAGGCAAGCGGGCCGGGAATATACAGGGTTCCCTTGCCGCCTTTTTTAAATAATTTCAATCCTTCATCCCATCCTGCTATGGCGCCGGGGGGAACGCTGCCCAATTTGAAAGTAAAAGGTTGTGATTTGGCATCCATCGTAGACTGAAATACTTTACCATCTGAAAGCGTTTTGCCCTCATAGCGTACCGTTAAATATTTTCCGGTATCTGCCTGCATACCTGTACCGGCTTCTTTTATTTCAACATAAGTGCCCCGGCCGGTTTTGGTTGCGTTTATTTTTTTTGCTGCCAGCCATGCCGTCATATCCGCATTGGCTTTAACCAAATCATCCGTTACTTCTTTTTCCATCCGGGCCCTTTCTTTTTCATTTTCCAGTTCCCTGTCTTTACCAGCCAGCTCCTGAGAAGAGAAAACATTCAGGACTTTAATTATAGTAAGCAGCTTATCGCCTTTTTTGAAGAATGGTGGCATTGCTCCACCCGGATTTTTTTTCATGAGCGTATCAACCAGTTGTACAATTACAGCACTGTCGCCCTTGCGCAGCATGCTAAATACTTCAATGGGCGAATAGGCATCGGCAGGTGCATTGCCTTCAATGGGTATGAACAGCGGTGACTTGCCAATGGAGGTCTGTAACACAGAATCTGAACTGCCTACTTTTATAGTGAAATCGATCTTCATGATATTACCCGGTTTAACAAGAGAGTCCTTGCCATCGCCGAATATTTTGTACATAACGCCACTCTTGGTTTTTCTGTAGTCCACATTGTTTTTGCATGATGTAAAGGCAATCGCCGCTACCATCAGTAATACTAAAAAATAAACAGGTTGTTTTTTCATGATTGTTTGTTATTGTAATAAAGATGCGTTTTCCTTAATTGATTGTTTAAATTTCTGAATGGTTTTATCGAGCGAATCACTGCTTCTGCCGCCAGAGGCACTGTAGTGGCCACCTCCATTAAAATAGGTGCGGGCAAAGGTATTGGTGTCAAAATCTCCCTTGCTGCGGAAACTCCATTTGCGTTCTTCATCGCGGTCAATTACAATAGCAGCCAGCTTGATGCCCTGTATGGTAAGCGGGTAATTGACCAGGCCCTCTGTATCACCGGTCTTGATATCAAATTTCAACAGGTCATTTTTTGAGATGGCGATTAGCGCGGTATTGTATTCGTACATAATTTCCATACGGTGCAGCAATGCCATGCCAATAAACCTGAGCCGGTTTTCTAAAAAATTGTCATAAATATTTTCATGCACCAGGGTATGGTTAAACCCGGTTTCTTTCAGATGGGCCACCATACTATGCACAGATGCGGTGGCAGCCGGAAAACGGAAAGAACCGGTATCGCCAATAACACCAGCATACAGGCATTCGGCTACCTCAATGTTTACTTTATCCTTATTACCACTGTTTACAATAAAATCATACACCATTTCTGAAGTGGAACTTTTGGCAGTATCGCTAATGCCATAGTCGAACGCCGATTCTTCGGGTTGCTGGTGATGGTCGATTAAAATTTTTACACATGCCAGGCCCGCGATTACCGGCGCCATATTCTTTGCGCGCGAAAGTGTATTAAAATCGAGACAAAATATCCATTCTGCTTTTTGCAATACAGCTTCTGCTTCGGGTCTGCGGTAATCATAATCAATTACCTTTTCACAACCCGGCATCCAGTTAAGAAACCCGGCCCAGTTGGTGGGCGATATTACTGTTACCGAATGACCCAGTGCTGTCAGCACATGAAACAAGCCCAGTGAGGAACCCATGGCATCAGGATCCGGCTTCTGGTGCATCGTAATTACAATTTGCTTAGGCGCTGTATTCAGTAATGGAAATATTTCGGCTATAGGTTTCATAAAACGGTGGCGAAGGTAATTAAAGTTTGCAGTTGAAAAGGATCGATTTTGTGGCTTTTTTGCCGGCAATTCAGGTATTTAACATAAAAACCGCTTACGGCGAGTTTTAAAGCCCGAAACTTTGCATTAGTTTTGCCACCCAAAATAAAATACGGTATGAGCAACAGAACATTTACCATGATTAAGCCCGACGCGTTTCGTGCCGGCCATGGCGGCGCTATTTTAGACAGGATCATCAAAGAAGGCTATCGTATAGTAGCATTAAAATTGACCCGCTTAACTGCTGAAAGGGCCGGCGAGTTTTATGCAGTACATGCGGCACGCCCTTTTTATGGCGAACTGGTAGAGTTTATGAGCAGTGGCCCTATCTATGCGGCCATTCTTGAAAAAGAGAATGCGGTGACAGAGTTCCGTAAATTGATTGGCGCTACAGACCCTGCTAAAGCGGAAGCCAACACCATACGCAAATTATTTGCAGCTTCTTTGGGCGAAAACGCCGTGCACGGGAGTGATAGTGATGAAAATGCAAAAATTGAAGGCGATTTCTTTTTTAGCGGATTGGAAAGGTTCCAGTAGTACAATCAACAGTTCTCCCAATAAGTTGCCAGCCCGGTAACGGCCACAATAAAACGTATAGCAGCGGCTGCCGGAAACGGCGGCTTTTTTTGTAACCGGGGCCGGCAAAAATGTTAAGGACACGACCGCAACCAGGCAGGGTTTCTTCCAAAACGGAAGAAATTGCAGGTTTTACTTGTGTTTTTTGGCCTTAAACGCCTATCTTTGCAGCCCATTAAAAAAGCCCTGTAAGAGGGTGAATACAAATCTTACTATTGCCCAAACGGCCCCATAAGTGTTCTGCCTGTGCAGAGCCGCCGGCAGGGTAGCATTTTAAACCGCATGTAATATGCCAAAGGTTAAAACAAATTCAAGTGCCAAAAAACGTTTCAAAATAACGGGCACCGGCGAAATCACCTTCCAGAAAGCGTTCAAACGCCACATCCTCACCAAGAAATCTACCAAACGTAAAAGGGCTATGAGACTTAAGGGTAAGGTAAGTCCTGCAAACGAATATTTTGTAAAGCGTTTGTTACGGTTGAAATAACCTGTTTACTTATTTTATCTTTTTACATTTAAACTCATTTAAGATATGCCACGTTCAGTAAATTCTGCCGCTTCCAAGCACCGCAGAAAAAAAATATTAAAACAAGCCAAAGGTTTTTACGGTAAACGTAAAAACGTATATACCGTTGCCAAGAACATTGTGGAAAAAGGGATGACTTACAGCTATGTTGGCCGTAAGCTGAAGAAAAGAGATTACCGCCGTTTATGGATTGCACGTATCAATGCCGCTGTAAGGGCAGAAGGTTTAACTTACTCCGTTTTCATTCACAAATTGAGCGAAAAAGGAATTGAACTTGACCGCAAAGTACTGGCAGATTTGGCCATGAACAACCCTGAGACTTTTAAAGGCCTGGTTGATTCAGTTAAATAAATAAAACATCTTTAATTGGAAAGCCGCCCCGGACACGGGACGGCTTTTTTGTTTTACAGATGGTTTGGAAAGAGAATCTTGGTTTATTTTATGTATACCAGCTTTTGTACAGCGCCTATTCTTTGTCCTTTGTCGTCAAACAGGTATACCAGGTAGGTGCCGGACGCCTGGTTATTGTTGAAAGGCAATGTATAATTGTTTTGTCCGGGCTGCACCGTCACATTGTACGTATATAAACGCTGCCCGGTTACGCTGGTTACGGCAATGTTTGCAGTAATAGCTTTGGTGTTGATGGTGGTTAATTTTATGTTGACCGTGCTGCCTTGCTGCATCAGCGAAGGGTATACAAGCCATTGTGTATTTGCGCTGTTACATTTTGCGTTTACGGTTATGGTATTGCTATACTGGTAGCGGCCGTCCGCATCGATCATTTTAAGACGGTAATTGACAATGTCCTGCAACTGGCTGTTGTCTGTATAATTATAGTCTGCCGCTTCGCTTGTTTTGGGTCTGTTTCCAATGGTAACATATGCATTTCCATTAGTGCTTCTTTCTATATTAAAACCTGTAAGCCCGGCCGCCGACGTTGTTTTCCACTGCAGCATAGTGGTGCAGTTTTGGGTCCTGCCGGTAAAAGATGAAAGGTTGACCGGCAATACTATATACGCACCGCACTGTAACGAGTTTAATAAAACTGTATCGGCCCTTTTTAAGCAGTTACCCCATGTAAGCGCAGCGATATACTTTCCATCGTATGTACTGTTATACCTGGCAATGGTATAATTAAAGGAAGTGGAAACCACTGTTCCGGCTTCATTTTTCCATTCGTATACGGCGCCGGGCAGTTGCGGCAATGTTAGTTCGTATGCATTGCCGGTGCAGGGTTCCAGCGCATTATTCACTCTAACAGTCCCCATTTGTTCTATGGTCACCTGTGTGGCAGTGGTGATACCGCAAGAGGTAATACGCACATCATAAACGGCACCTGATACAAGCCCGGATATGGTAGTTTCGGCGGGTGCATCAGACGAGTAGGTAGTCCACACAGATGAACTGGTTAGCTTGTATTCTACAATCAGCGGACTGGCGCCTGCTATGGTAAGATAGGCTGCACCTGTATTGAGCGGGTTGCCGTTAACGTCTTCACAGCTTATACCCAATTGCTTCACAATCTGCGGCCCGGTACCCGATGCAAGCGTTACGGTATTGCTGTTGAGATAATAGTACGAGCCTGAACAGTTAATGGCTCCCATTCTTATGTAATAGTTGCCGGGAGCTATATTATCAAAGAGGCCATTGAAATTAGACACCACTACCTGGCCGTTGTCTGCATTGATCAGGTCGTACGATTTCTGACCGTTGATATTGGTAACCACCGTAGCATTTACGGAGCCGCCTCCGCCACACGCAGATAATGCTTCGGCAGTAATGGCTTGATGCCAGATCTGGGCAGGAGACGGATTAGCGGTTACGGTATAATCCTGGCTGCCGCAACTGGTGCTTACCCGAACAACATAAGTGCCGGGTAATATATTTGCCCATCCCCATCCGCCGCCCCAAACAGGACTGCCCTGCGTACCTGCATTAGACGGGCCCGAAAGAATGGTAACAGTAGTATTTGATAAATCTTCCTGGTAGCCGCTGACATACATATAGGCACCGGTGGCACCCTCCTGGGTAGTTCCGCCGGCAATGCAGCCATTGGGGTCGTAGACAGAAAATGAAAAAACAGGGGGACCTGCAGCAGCAGGATTGGCAATCGTATTGGTAATGGTATTTCCGCAAGCGTCTGTGGCGGTGATGGTATAATCATCGAATGGTAAACCAGGCAATGACCATGTGTCTGCGGCACTGTTTAAAGTGGTTGTATAAATAATGCTGTCTGCACTATTTTTTACCAGCACCTGTATGGGATAAACCATAAAATTTGCGCGCTGTTGCCCGATACGCATGGTCGGAGGGCTGGCCTCACTGTGATTACATCCGCTTGTACTGCTGTTAACATAGTATGCCGGTGTGAAACTGGATGAAGCGTCTATGCAATTACCCGACGTATCGCCGCAGGCAGTAATGCTTTGTATATAATATTTCCTGGAAGGAATAACCGGCACTCCGGTAAGCTGCGGGTTATTTGAAAGAAGGGTTTGATAAATCATAGGGCCGTAAGGGGCGCAACTGTTAACGGGGTCAGCCTCCCATATACGGATTTTAATACTGCCATTGGCCTGGTAGTTCGCAGGGTTGCCGTAGGTGCCGGATGCAGAATTATACAGGTAAATACTCAGCGTAGCTGTATGGCTGTTGCATCCGTCATTGAAAGCCTCGCTCAGGTATACTTCCATTGGCAACAGGGGCGAAGCCACTATAACAGTTTTGGTAACAAACTGGTTGCAGGCATCTTTTACCCTTACCTGGTAAGTACCATAGCTGCTGACCGATTTGCCGGAATCGCTGGTATAGATGCTTTGTGCATCGGGGTAATTGGGATCGTTTGATGATACGATGGAATACATAAATGGGGCACTGCCGCCATCAACTGAAATGCCTACTGTGCCGCCAGGCGAAAAGCTACCGCAATTGGGCATAACGACCGCATTTATATTGCTGATAGGAATATATTTATCCAGGATGGTAAATGAAACAGTGGCCTGCGTCATACCACAGGAAACCTGTACTGTATAATCGCCCGGAAGCAATGCATTGAACACATTTGACGCCTGTAACACATTTAATGCTGTTCGTGCCGGGCCGGCAATAATAGCGTAGTTGAAAGATGCGCTGGCAGCCGGGTTGGTGTTGATAGTGGCGGTGCCGTTGGAAGGACAACTTGCATCCGTGGTTACCGCACTGGCCGTGAAAGATGAAGGGCATTGCGCAAATGCCTTCATCGACAAAATCAGGATGGCAAGGCATGCAAAGACACTGGTTTTAATCCTTTTCATGGGCATCGGGTGTTAAGGGGTTCCGGAGTTTTGTTTGTATGTTTTTGCTACAATTGTTTTAGCATGATTGTAGTCATAGCTACTATGTTTATTTTGTCATAGTGTCAACCTGGTTAATTTGAAATGCACCCTTTTTTTGAACTATATCTATTAATTATACTAATCCACTTTTATCACTTTACCACTCATTAATTGCGTTGCGTGGTTGCTTACAGTTATATGATACACGCCCGTAGCCAACCCGGAGAGATCAATATTTTCCTGCGCACCCGCTGCTTTTTTCTCTATGAGCAATTGCCCGCTTACGCTGTGTAATTGTATCAACTGCCCGGCTTTCAGGCCACTGATGGTAACATTGTTGTGCGTTGGATTTGGAAACACTGTAACAGAACCGGCTATATCCAATTTTACCAGCCTGGCTCCGCTGTATTGATATTTACCATTAATGTCTGTTTGTTTCAACCGGTAATAATTGATGCCCGGTAATGGATTTGCATCACTAAAGAAGTAACTGATTGTTCCGGTACTATTGCCATTTGCAGCTTTGCTGGCCTCAGTCCCTATTGTGTTCCAGTTAATGCCATCTGTACTTCTTTCAATGTTAAAGCCTTTGTTATTACTTTCCGAAGTTGTTGTCCATTGCAGTAGAATAGTGGTGCCGTTTGCCTCGCGTTGCGCAGTAAAGTTTTGTAAGGTTACAGGCAAAAGCGCAAAAAGCTGTTGAATCCCAAAATTATTATTGATGGAAGGAGTGGTGCCGGCGGGAATGGTGAGTATACCATTTGTAGCGCCATCGTTTCCTGCAGTATTATTACAGCATATTTCACCTGTGCTGAACCAGCCGCCGGTACCCGTGCCGGCAAATGGCGAAGACGCATTGGTGGCGGCATTTGTGCCCAATACAGCCGTATACGTGGTATTGTAGGGTATATTGGTAAATTGATAGGCGCCGCTGGTATTTACGGGTATGGTTTGAATGAGTGTGACGCCTTTGTATAAGCTGATGTATAAAGGAGTGGTACCGGCCGAACCAATGCCTGTGCCATCTACCTTTCCATTCAGCATGCCATCTGTGTCATTGAATACATTACCGCAAATGGAAAGGTTTACTGTATCTTTTTTGGAGCTTACACAACCGGTAGTTCCTGTATATCTTACAGATACGGTATAGACGCCGGCAGTTAAATTGGTAAACGAAGTGGAAGCCTGGTAATTGGTGCCATCAATACTGTATTCGTAAATGGCACCCAGCGGGTAGCTAATGGTAATGCTGCTGTTTCCAGCGCAGGAGTTGTTAACTGCTGTAACTGGAGGAGGTGGCGGCATCAGTTGAAAGGTGATATCATCAATGGCCAGATCATTACCGCTTCCACCAATATTATTATTGACAAGCATCAGCTCCAATACATTGGAGGTAGCCACAAAATTTAGTGTGTATTGTGCCCATGTAGTGGTGCTGCCCGTTAGATTACCCGTGTTGTTGCTGGCTATGACCGTATTGGTAGCAGGATCAACCACCTGGAAGGATACATTGGGTTTAATAGGTGCACCTGGGGTAAGATTGGCTATCCATGCCGAAAAGTTATAGGCAGCGCCCGGTATGATGCCGGTAAACCTTCTGCGGAAAAATTCGTTTTTATCGTAGGCGGCATTTACAGCCAGCATTCTGCCGGTTCCATCATTGGAAGTATGGTCATAGAAAGTAATAGACTGCCAGTTATTAAAATCGGGAAAAGCCTGGCTGACAATTTTATAATATCCGTCTGCAGCACCTGATGAATTACCAATATAATGATAAGAGGTTTGTCCCAGAAATGCCGGGCCAAAAGAACCCGTTGCGCCGGTTCCAAAATTTTCGATGTATAAGTCGCCGCAATCATTTGTCATTGCATACGGATTTACCAATCCGTTTTGGAAAACCACGTGCACTACTTCATCCGCCGCTACGGTTACTATGGCAGTGTGAGCATTTACATTGGAGGTAGAATTGGAGCTCGGATCGTAGACAGTTATTTTTTGCAGGTTCCATCCCCCCGGAACGTTTTCTGTGATGGTATAGGTGCCCGGCGCTACGGCAATCATTTCAGAATTGCCATTGGATACCGTGGTGCGCACCCTTTCATCATCAATCCACCAATTGGTAGCGCCGTCCAATGCGCGGGAGAATATATTATAATAAGGGGAGCCGCTACTGGATGCTAAACTCATTATTATCCACATCTGACCACCGAGACCGCCTGTAATCCTGTCACTCCATGCAGTAGTTACTTCACGTGAACCCCAACTGGTACCGCCGGCCCATTTAAAAACATGCTCGCCATTACCTATGGAGGAATAGGCAACACAAAATACATTGCCGAACGCATCTACTCCAATATCAGAAAAATAACCCCCGCCGGGTACTTCTGCCGGCTTGCTCATAAATGTGGCCACTCCTGCAGGGCTTATGGCGTATGCGCCTGTAGAGCCGTAATAGGTGTCGGCATATATGGTGCCTGTTGCAGGATCTACATCTATATCCCCCATACCGTCTGCCGGATTGTGGTAAAAAAGATTCCAGACGGTTCCTGATCCGCTGTACTTATAGATATCGCCAGATATATCGGTTACATAGGGCCTATTATCCCAGCCGCTGCCGATATCCCAGGCATACATAGAAGCAGCATCGGAGATCAGCGTTGCAGATGACACGCCATCATGAAAATATACTTCGCCGTTGGAATTAATATAATAAGCTGTACCGCCGGGGCCGCCGTCAACCTTCCATGCATCAGTAATACCTGGTGTCGGCTCTACCCATTTAGTGCTTCCTGCATTGCGGAAATAGAGCCTCCCATTTTGTCCTGCGGCCCAAAGTCTGCCATTTTCTGAAGAACCAATATCCGCCAAAGGGGTCTGGTCGGGCTTATCGTTCAGGCTAAACCCGGGAACTGAAGTGGGTCCGCCGGAAACGTTAAACGAAAAATCAAGGCTGGAGCTTTCGTCCAATGTTTTTTTGTGCACATATATATATCCGTTCTGGCCATTCGCGGCAGAAAAGAACAGCAATAGAAGGGGCAATACTAAGCCAGCCAGGAAACCCCTTGCTTTGCCGGAACATACAGCGTAGAATTTATTCATGTTTTCTTTTATTGTCGGATTAGTTGGTAAAACAAATATTCACCATTATGGCGATGCGCATGCAGCGGTACTACGGGCAATGTTTTTATACGTATAAACATCGCCGTTGTATTATAAATAATGCTGGCAAATGCAGCCGGTAAAGTATGTTATCAGTCAGGGGCCACCGGTTGTTATTAAACCTGGCTACAGTGCATTTGCGGCAATAGAAAATATTGCAGTTACAACAGGCAGAATAGGAGCAATACTTTTTTTTCATTTAGCTACGGTTTATTTAAAAGGGCCGGGATTCAGGTGAACTGTGGATTTACTAAATAGCGTGTATTTGTACACGTTATTGCAATGTAATTTCCACATGTTGCCGGTGTAAAATTGTAAAATAGAATTGGCACTATCAATAGCCAAATGATTATGCCCGGTTGAATTTGATACAGGTCAATCGTATTCGGTAAATTTTATATTGGTTAGCGCTGTATTTATGTAGTTGTACTTAGTGTTTTATATTAAATTACTGACATTGTTACTGCGCAAATACGTAATGAATACTGCGGGTAGAGAACGGTTGGCTTTTTTGTATATATTAAAAAAATGCAGCAGGTTACAAAACGAAGTGGGCAAAAGGATGTGTTTTGAGAGCAACCAATTTAAACGCGTTCGGATATTCGTTGTAGTTATACAATTATCTGTGCAGTCAGATATGGCTGCATGCCCGGGCATTTTCCTGCCATATTGCGCCCTCCATACCGGTCCGCCGTCAATGCTGCTTACCTATAACAGCCTTCCTGCACGGTTAAATCATACCATATATAATTACACATGTACAGTTCTCCGTTTATAAAGACAACAATGCCATCGGGCACCGGGCGGGGTGCTGGATGAAATACAATGAGTAAGAAATGCGGGCAGTATTATGCAAGCTGGGTTTTCATTTCCCAGGCCAGCGCACTGGCGCCCAGGATGGCTGCATCTGATTCTTTAAGGTGGCTGATTAGAATTTTTACCTTGTTCTGGAATATTTGTATAAGATTGGCTTCCATGTGCTCGCGGGTAGGCTTTAAAATAAGATCGCCCGCTTTGGTAAGGCCGCCAAATAATATAATTGCTTCGGGGCTGCTGAACATAACGGCATTTGCCATGGCAATACCCAGTATTCTGCCGGTAAATTCATAAATTTCTTTGGCCAGTTTGTCGCCCTTTATGGCGGCTTCATATACTTTTTTTGAATCCATTTCGGCTTCCGGTACCTTGCGCAACAGGCTTTCCTCCTTTGTTTGCTTAAGCATTTCCAGGGCAGTATAACGTACGCCTGTAGCCGAAGCATAGCTTTCCAGCGAGCCTAGTTTGCCGGTGCCGGGGTGAAGGCGTCCGTCTGGTATAATAATAGTATGACCCAGTTCGCCGGCAAAGCCGTCATGCCCGTATATAAGCTGGCCATTGGCAACAATACCACTGCCCACACCTGTACCAAGGGTAATCATGATGAAATCTTTCATGCCCTTGGCGGCGCCATAGGTCATTTCGCCAATAGCAGCGGCGTTTGCGTCGTTGGTAAGGCTGGTAGGTAATTTAAATTTGTCTTCCAGCAGTTTTGCCAATGGTATAATGCCCTTCCATGGCAGATTGGGTGCATACTCAATAGTGCCGGTATAATAGTTGCCGTTTGGTGCGCCCACGCCAATACCTTTTATCCTGCCACTGCCACCTGCTTTCTGAATCAGTACATACAATGCATCATGCAGATCATCAATAAAACTTTCAACCGTAGCGTGTTTTTTTGTTGATATTTCGCTGGAGAAAAGCACGTTTCCATCGCGGTCTACAATGCCAAATTTTGTTCCGGTGCCACCGATATCTATTCCTATTACCAGTTGTTGTAACGATGTTAAAGACGACATGATCTGTTTACTTGAAAATATTTATTTAAAATAATTATTAATGCCCGCCCGCTGCTATCTCGGCGTCATAATTTATGCCTTGCCGTGATAAAATGCTTTTTACCACAAAACCAAAAAAGGCAAGATAACCAAAACATATGGCAGCGATCCAGTAGGATTGATGAATGCCCAGTACATCGGCCAGCTTTCCCTGTATAGGTGGTATAATACCGCCGCCCAGGATCATCATTATTAAAAAAGCCGAACCCTGTGTGGTGTATTTACCCAACCCAGCAATGGATAAACTAAAAATAGACGGCCACATGATTGAACATACAAGCCCGCCACTTAGAAATGCATAGATGGAAACAGTACCGGTTGTCATCAGTCCAATAACCATGGCTGCCACACCCAGGAGGCTGAAAGTTAACAATGTTCTTGCGGGTTTGTCTTTGGTATAATAAAAGGCAGCAATCTGAATCAATACGCAAATTATATAAAAATAAAGTTCCTTCATGGGGTAGCCCGCAAGTGTATTTATCAAAATCAATATTCCGAAAGCCGCCAAAGGAACAACAAATTTTAGAATTGCTTTTGTTTGTGCTGAAAAATCAAATGCGGCTATAGCCCCTGTCCACCTGCCAATCATAAGGCTACCCCAGTACATGCCAATATAAGGAGTAGCTTCAGATGCAGCGTGTGCGCCAAAAGCCGGTTGTCTCAGCAGCTCACCCAGGTTGCTGCCAATGGCCACTTCTGCGCCAACATAAAAAAATATGCCCAGCATACCCAGCAATAACTGGGGATATTGCATAGCGCCCCAGCCATCGGCATTCTTTTTTGCACTCCGGTTGGCAACCACCAAACCTATTACAACCACAGCAAACGCGCCCAGCAACCACCTCAGCCGGTAGGCTTCCATGGCATGTTTTTCAGCCGCGGGCGCATTCGTTAAATCTGTTTTATAGCTGCTAAACACAGGGGCAAACATCATAATTAGCAATCCTGTCATGATTAACAGCGTATACAAAGCCTTGTTTGCTTTTTCTGTTTTTTCAATCATCACACCGGAGGGCACTTTTTTGGAAAACTGGAACATGGCAGCGGCAGCCAGGAACAAACCGCCTACTCCTATATATAATACAATCACTTTTGTAAGACTAAGTGCCGCAATTTTTTCATCGGTAATGGCTGCTGTTGTGCCAAACAAAGCAAGCGCTACCACCAGCGGACCGATGGCCGTACCAAAGGAATTGATGCCTCCGCCTAAATTTACCCGGCTGGTACCTGTAGAAGGATCGCCCAAAGCAATAGCGAAAGGCTGGGCAGCAGTTTGCTGTAATGAAAAACCCAGCGCCACAATAAAAAACCCTGCCAGCATTCCTGCAAAAGTGTTGGCATTAACAGCAATAATCATGGCAGCAGCACCCAATGCAGAAAAAAGCAAACCATACACAATACTTTTTTTAAACCCCCATTTGCCTACCAGGTCTTTGCCGCCAAACGCGCCATATGCAAACAAAGCCAGCGCTCCTATATAATAGGCGGTATAGAATGCAAAGTCAATTAACTGGCTCTGGAACTGATCCAAATGAAAATAGTGTTTGCAAAAAGGAATAAATACACTGTTACCGGCGGCAATAAAGCCCCAGAAAAAAAACACCGTAACCAGCGTTCCCAATGCCCCGTAATTGGTTGTTTGTTTAACGTGTGCAGTAGATATCATATCGCTCATGTGCAATTGGTTGTTAAAAGAAATAAGATTCTAAATGTAGCAAGTTTTATCATGCATTACAAATAGCATGTATAATTATACTACTATGTTGTAATAAAGGGGTTAAAGATAGGGTTTGTAATGATTTTTCTGTAATGAAATAACTGTCTGCATGCCCGTTCGCTAAAAAATATTTTCGTTACTTGCATCAATCAATCGAAAACCTTCATAAATTCAACGCAACAATTTCAAACCCACCAGAATGGAGATACTGCACGTGTCGGCAGAATGTTACCCGGTAGCCAAAGCAGGCGGATTGGGAGATGTGGTTGGGGCGCTTCCCAAATACCAAAACCTGCTGGGGCATGTTGCCAAAGTAGTGATGCCCATGTACCGTACAAAATTTTTATACGATAATCAGTGGGAGGTTGTACATAAAGGCGGTGCCTCGCTGGGCAATACATGGTTTGAATACACTGTTATTAAAGAGAAAACCAACAAGCTGGCATTTGACCTTTACCTGGTAGATATAAATGGTTTGCTTGACCGGGAAAGGATCTACGGATATGGAGACGATACGGAGCGGTTTACTTCTTTTCAGATTGCCGTGGTGGACTGGGTGTCGAAATGGAAACACCATCCTGATGTGGTGCATGTGCACGATTACCATGCCGGCCTGGTTCCGTTTATGATGCAATCCTGCTACGATTACCAGATGTTAAAAAATGTACCCACTGTGCTTACCATTCACAATGCCCAGTACCAGGGCTGGATGGGATGGGACAAGACACATTATATACCGCACTGGGATGGCTGGAAATGGGGAAATCTTGACTGGAAAGGGGCAATTAACCCACTGGCCTGCGCCATTAAATGTGCCTGGAAAGTAACTACCGTAAGCCCCAGCTACCTGGAAGAGCTGCGTTACATGAGCAATGGCCTGGAAGCATTGTTTGAATATGAAAGGGGGAAATGCAGTGGTATCTTGAATGGGATAGACACAAAAGTATGGGACACGTCTACCGATGCTTACCTGGACGATCATTTTTCATTAGATAACATAAAGGAGGGTAAGCATGCCAGTAAAGTAAAGCTTTGCCAGGCATTCAACCTCGATATCAACTGTCCGTTGATTGTTTTTATTGGCAGACTGGTAGGAGAGAAGGCTGCTGATTTGCTGCCTCAGTCTATTGGGGATTCCCTGTACCATATCGGGCACAAGATGAATTTCCTGGTGCTGGGCAACGGAGAGCCACATATCGAATACCAGCTGGAAAGTATGCGCGGCCCTTTGATGGGTTATTATAATTCACAGATTTCCTATAACGAAAAACTGGCCCATCAAATGTACGCTGGTGCCGACTTTTTACTGATGCCCAGCCGCGTAGAACCCTGCGGTCTGAACCAGATGTATGCCATGCGTTATGGCACTGTACCTATTGTAAGAAGAACGGGTGGATTAAAGGATACGGTAATAGACTATGGCGAGCCGGGCGGGTATGGTGTTTGCTTTAACAACGACTGGGTGGGCGATATTACCCAGGCTATTTACCGCGCTACACATTTGTATGCACAGGAAGAAAGGATGCAGGCCATAAGAAAACAGATTATGCAGCTTGATTTTAGCTGGGACAGCAGCGCACAGCAGTATATTAATTTATACCAGACACTGTAAACACACAATGGCAAAATGTATAAACGCAACCAATATGCGCATTTCAGCAGGGCAATTGGTTACATCAATAAACAGGAACAAAAATTAATTTATAGCAACGGCCGGTGGTTAACTGCTGATGGTTGTTAACACCTGACTTTCAAACAATTTATTTAAGCTTGCAAATATGAGTAAATCAACTTTAGCCGTAATACTGGGAGGTGGTGCCGGTTCACGCTTATACCCGCTTACCGCCAGCAGAAGTAAACCCGCTGTGCCCATCGCCGGAAAATACCGCCTGGTAGACATTCCTATTTCGAATTGCATTAACAGCAGTATCAACCGTATGTTTGTGCTTACGCAGTTTAACTCGGCCTCTTTAAACAGGCATATTAAGAATACCTATCACTTCAGTGCTTTTAGTTCTGCCTTTGTAGACATTCTTGCTGCTGAGCAAACACCCGATAACCCAACCTGGTACCAGGGCACCGCCGATGCGGTACGTCAGAGCCTTCGCCACCTGGGACCGTTCGACAGCGACTACGTGTTAATCCTTAGCGGCGACCAGTTGTACCAGATGGATTTTCAGGAAATGATAGAAAACCACCGGAAGCTGGGTGCAGATATTTCCATTGCTACCATACCGGTTGCAGACAGGGAAGCCCCCGAGTTTGGTATTCTAAAAAGCAATGAAGCAGGATACATTACTTCATTTATTGAAAAGCCGAAAAAAGAATTGCTGCCCGAATGGGTAAGCGATACGGGCGATGATATGAAACGACTGGGACGTAACTACCTGGCTTCAATGGGTATTTATATTTTCAACCGTAAGCTGATGTTTGATTTGCTGGAGGTGGAATACAAGGATGCCACCGATTTTGGTAAAGAAATCATTCCGCAATCAATTGATAAATACAAAGTGGTAAGCTACCAGTATGATGGTTACTGGACTGATATCGGTAATATCTATTCTTTTTTCGAAGCCAACCTGGGGCTTACACAGGATATTCCGGATTTCAATCTTTTTGATAACAGCAATGCCATCTATACACGTGCACGTATGTTGCCGCCCGCCAAAATAAGCGGTACCACGCTCGAAAAAACAATTATCGCAGAGGGTTGCATCATTAATGCATCAAGAATAGAAAACAGTGTGGTAGGTATACGTGCCCGCATTGGAAACGGTACTACCGTGGTAAGCAGTTACCTGATGGGTAATGATTATTTTGAAACCATTGCTGAAATGGCACACGCTGCGCAGCACGGCATACCCAATGTGGGTATTGGCAACCGTTGCTATATAAAAAATGCCATTGTAGACAAAAACGTGCGTATTGGAGATGATGTACGCATCAACGGCGGCAGTCACCTCGAAAACAGCGATCATTCTTTATACACCGTAAAAGATGGTATCGTGGTAGTAAAAAAAGGCGCGGTAATACCCAATGGATTTGTGATATAATATATTTTCCTCTTATAGTAAAGCATCCCGCCGCGGCGGGATGCTTTTTTTATGTACTTTTAGTAACTATGTAATTCTTACATATTACTTTAAATGATTGCCATGTCATCTGCTTTTACAGGTATAAAACCAAAACTCAACATCGGCCAGATAATCAATATGAGTGTTGGATTTTTCGGTATTCAATTTGGCTGGGATCTCCAGCGCGCGAATATGGGGCGTATTTACGAAAACCTGGGTGCCCAGCCCGACCAGGTTCCTCTGTTATTCCTGGCAGCACCACTTACGGGATTATTGGTTCAGCCAGTGATTGGTTATCTCAGCGATAAAACCTGGCACCCCAGGTGGGGCAGACGCAGACCCTATTTTATGATCGGTGCAATCATTAGCTCCATTGCACTGATACTAATGCCGCACAGCAGTGCTTTATGGATGGCAGCGGGTTTATTATGGGTGCTGGATGTTTTCGGCAATGTTACCATGGAGCCTTTCCGCGCATTTGTAACCGACAAACTACCGGATTCGCAGGTTAACAGGGGGTTTATTATGCAAAGCCTGCTGATAGGTTTGGGGGGTAGTGTTGCTTCTGCATTGCCCTGGATGATGAAAAATTTTTTTCACATTGAAAACACCGCATTACAGGGAAGCATACCCGAAAATGTAAGATGGTCATTTTATATCGGAGCTTTCTTTTTTGTCAGCGCTGTTTTATACACCGTGTTTACAACAAATGAATATCCTCCTTCCGATATGAACTTCCGTGAAAAGGAAGATAATGCCGGCAAAGGTTTTACCGGCGGAGCAAGGGAAATATTGTCGGCTTTGAGAAACATGCCTGCCAGAATGAAGATCATTTCTCTTGTGCAGTTTTTTACCTGGCCCGGGCTTTTCCTGATGTGGTTCTATTATACAACGGCCGTTGCCGTAAATGTTTTTGGCGGAAAAGACGCCAGTGACCCGCTTTACGCAACGGGCGCCGATTTTGGCAGCCTTACATTATCGTTTTACAGTGTAGTTACTATAGCATTTGCCTTTGTATTACCGTATATAGCAGACAAACTGGGCAGAAAGCTTACACATAGTCTCTGCCTGCTTTGCGGTGCGCTTGGTCTTATAAGCGTTAGCTGGGTGCATGATAAGAACATGTTGTTTATAAGTATGGTTGGAATTGGAATTGCATGGACCAGTATTTTGTCGATGCCCTATGCCATGCTCAGCGGGTGCCTGCCAAAAGACAAAGTAGGCATTTATATGGGTGTTTTTAATTTCTTTATTGTATTACCCGAAATTATAGCCTCTCTTGGATTTGGCTGGTTGATGAAAAATGTGCTGCACAATGATCGCCTTGCCGCTGTGGAAATTGGGGGCGCAATGATTATTCTGGCGGCGCTCATCTGTTTCTTTTTTGTAAAGGAAGCGCCGGTTGATGAAATTGAAACTGCCAAACTTGAAATACTTGAAGAAAGACCCATATAGTTATGAAAAAGAGTATCGTTTACCTGTTGATTTTTTTTGCCGGGGCGGCTACACTAAGCGCACAGGACACCCTGGCCATTTACCCAACCAACTGGTGGGTGGGTATGAAAAACCCAAAACTGCAGGTAATGCTGCATGGCAATGGCGTCGGTAATGCAACAGGCTTTACCGTTAGTTATGCCGGGGTGGCACTTACCAAAATCACCAGGGCAAAAAACAAAAACTATGTTTTTCTTGATCTCAGTATTTCCGCGGCTGCAAAACCCGGAAACATGGTTATTAAAATTGCCGGGCTGCAGTCATGGTCTTCTGTCAGTTATTCTTTACTGGCGCGCCGCACCGGTAAAGGCACGGCCTATGCGCAGGGCGTAACCTCGTCGGACTGTATTTATTTTTTAATGCCCGACCGCTTTAGCAATGGCGATGAAAGCAATGACCGCATACCCGGCATGCGGGATCAGTCATTAAACCGCGATTCCATTTTTCTGCGTCATGGGGGCGATATGCAGGGCATCATTAACCACCTGGACTACCTGCAAAACCTGGGCGTAACAACATTGTGGATGACACCCGTAATTGAAAACGACATGCCCAACCGTACCGAACACGGTTATGCGTTTACCAACCATTATAAAATTGAACCCCGCTTTGGCGGCGAAACTGCCTACCTGAAATTAAGCGATGAACTGCATCACCGCGGCATGAAGCTGATACAGGATGCAGTGTACAACCATGTTGGCCTGTACAATTTTTTGGTGCAGGATATGCCCGACAGCAGCTGGCTGCATCAATGGCCGCGGCTTACCCTGCCAAATTATAAAGAGCAGGTATTTTTTGATCCACATTCATCTGCCTACGATAAAAAGAAAATGGCCGATGGCTGGTTTACCGATATGATGCCCGATGTAAACCAGGGCAATCCGCTGGTGGCTACTTTTTTAATACAGCATGCCATCTGGTGTGTAGAGAAGTTTGGGGTGGATGCCTGGCGCATTGATACCTATAAATATGTTGACCCGGATTTTATGAATAACTGTAACAAGGCGTTGACAGACGAATATCCGCGTATTACCCTGTTTGGCGAAAACTGGGATGAAGGCGTTGCCAACCAGGCCTATTTTACAAAAAACAATTTCAATACTGCTTTTAAGAGTAACCTGACAGGCTCTCTTGATTTTGAATTTTTATTCAGGGGCATACAGCCGGCGCTTACTCAAATGCCCGGAGGTATTGGTCAACTATACCAGACCGTTAGCCAGGATTTTATGTATGCCGAACCCATGAACAATGTAGTCTTTCTTGATAACCACGATATGACCCGTTTTTTCAGCCAGGTGGGAGAGGATATGGCCAAACTGAAAATGGGGCTTTGTTGGTTATTCACCACCCGGGGTATTCCGCAATTGTATTACGGAACCGAGATAATGACAAAGGGAATCGCCAATCCCGATGGAAACGTGCGGCTTGATTTCCCCGGCGGATGGAAAGGCGACCAGAAAAATGCTTTTACAGGGCAGGGGCTGAATGATAACGAGCAATCAATTCTTGATCTTACAAAAAGGCTGAGTGCCTTTCGCAAAAAATCTTCGGCCATCAAAACCGGCAAGCTGATGCAATTTGTGCCGGAGAATGGGGTGTATGTGTATTTCAGGTACGATAACAACCAAACGGTAATGTGTGTAATGAATACCAATGAGGGCCGGGCCACCATCGATCTAACCCGCTATGCTGAACGGGTGAAGAATTATACAAAAGCACTTGATGTAGCTACGGGTACCCTGTTCAACCTGGAAAATAATTCGCTTAGTCTTGGGGGTAAGTACCTGCTGGTATTGGAATTGAGGAAATAGGGGGAATGGCTGATGGCTGATTTTTTGATGGCTGATTTGTTCTATTGCAGTTGCTTCCTTTTCTCTAATATTTCTAATTGCGCGATTGCGGGATTTTTTGATTTGTTCCATGGCGGCGATCTCTTTTTCTCTGCTATCTCTGCGCGACATTAAAATAAGAGAGCGAAGCGATCTTTTTTCTCTAAT